>Ga0111539_10000228_pt1 | contig 67465 bp, 58 predicted proteins | sample RhiMethybrSRZTD1_FD_79667 | JGI IMG/M metagenome (GOLD analysis project Ga0111539, IMG submission 79667) | Populus rhizosphere microbial communities from Tennessee, USA - Rhizosphere MetaG P. TD hybrid SRZTD1 (version 2) (version 2) | ecosystem: Host-associated > Plants > Roots > Rhizosphere >...
CCTGACTTTCCTCTATTTACTCCCACTGCTTTGCGTGCTGTTGCCGTCTGCCGCAAAAACTGAACAGTCAAAGCCTATCAATGCGACGAGAGAACCGCCGCTGTCGTTCACACTCGAAACGAAAGACACAGTTGTTGAGTTGTTTCAACCGATCGCCATTCGAGTCGTATTGCGTAACAACTCACAGTCATCAATTTTAGTCGATACCAAAACTTTGCGACTCGTACCCCGCGACTGGCATGTCGTCGGAAGCTGGGGGGCCTGGTCCGGAGAGGGTAAAGGAAATGCATTAGAAACTGAGAATCGACTACCCGGCCGAATCGAATTGCCGCCTGGCGCGTCAGTTAAGCTCGTGACTGTTCACGAAAATCCGACCTTTGAACTTCTTGGACCAACACGCGTTGGTTACACGTTGAGTAGCACTGACCCTGCAATCAAGAAGCTTCTGCCCACCGATACTCACCAACTGTCATTTCACACTACTCCATCCAAACTGATGTCGGCGGTCTGGGCGGCGCAGACGCAAACTGATCGCGAACAAATCCAGCCGGCGTTTAATGAATTTCTGAAATCGAGTGCTGCTGCACACGCCGCGCGGGAAAGCGAGGGAGGAGATTTCCAAGAGGAACTGGCTGACGACGCATACGCGACGAAGGCATTGTTCTACCTTGCAGGCTATGCACTGCCTGTTCTGACCGAGGCAGCCAGAGATAAAGATCCTGCGGTTCGCGAGCAATCAGTGCTCGCTTATTCGTATGCGGCCCGGGCTATCGATCAGTTCGACGCTTACCTTAAAGCACTTGACGAACTTGGCCCAAGACCTCAGTGGGCTGCACTTTTGCATAAGAACCAAAATCGAAATCAGGCCGACTGGCGCTCGTTCGCATTGCGCGCTCTCACCGATGCGGCGCCAAACGTGCGGAGAGCGGCCGTTACTGTTCTCACTAAAACCGATTGGGACGCCTATGCGAACGATGCACTCGTTGACGGGATCGGAGTTCCCGAGCAAAACCAGCAAGAACCATCGAACCAGCAACAGGATCTCTCGCGTGAGCTTAATGCCGTCAAGGAACTTTCAAGCGATCCTGACGCCCGTGTTAGAGCAGCAGTGCAAACTTATCTGATGAACTTCGTTGATACGAACACGGGTGCCGATGCAGTTGTTACCGCACTCAACGATCCGGATCCCAACGTCCGCAAAAAGGCTCTTGACGCACTGCTACGCAGCCCCAAGCCTCCGAAACTGGACACTCTGAAGCGTGCCTTCGAACTGGCGAAAGGAGACATCGCTCTTGGTTTGATTCCACTGCTGGTCGAACAGGAAGATTCAACCCTTTCAACCACGCTGGGCAAGAATTTTACCAATCGATCAACTGCGGAGCGTTTGGCGATTGTTACTGCGATTGCCGGCCATGCCGACTCCGCCACTGTCGATCTCATTAAGCTGGGCTTGAACGATCCGATGCCTGTTATTCAACGTGCAGCGGTTTTGCGTCTTCTCTCTTTGCCCGCTGATATTGCAACGCCACTGCTTCAGAACTATCTGCAGCGTGCAAACGCCGAGCTCAAGCCCCTCGCCACTGCTGCCAAAAATGAAATTGAGTCCCGACGGTTGTGGCCGTTCCTGAGGTCTGCCGGCAACGATCAAAATGGAGCTTCGGAATCTGTCTTTCCTTCGCAAAACGGAACGACGCCGGTAACGTCGCCTGACGGACAATGGATCGCCTACATCGAGACAGGCTGGGGACGACCAGGCGGATCCGGAGGGTTTGGTCGGTCCAATCTGATCAGCATCACGCATGTAGTCGACGTCGACGGCAAAAACGATCAGGTGGTGTCTGACATGTTTTTAGTCGGGTGGATTGCAGATAGTAAGCGCGTGGGCACGGCTCGAGACGGCTTCGTCTCGATTTCCGACTTTAGCGGTAACGCCGTCGCGGAATTCGGCGAAGTGACCAAAGAACCGGTTCGATACAGCTCCCTTACACCACCTGATTGGACCAAAGGCGAGCTACGTCAGCAATTTGGTGCCTTCATGCCGCATATGAAGTTCATGGAGTCAATGAATCACACTTTTAAGCGCGTTGAGGCTGGCGCATTTTCGCCAGATGGAAGTTGGTATGGTCCACTTCTGGATGCAGAGGATAATGCGTTTTTTCTTGGCGCCGACGGCCGACGGCTTCCGTTCAACCAAAGAATCTCTGAGAACTTCGGCGGAGCGACGTGGTCGCCTGATGGTCGCTTTGTGCTGGTACACGGATATTCTGAGTGGCTAATCATCGACGTGCAAACGATGAGGACGCATCAAATCAAAAACCTTGATGGCAGCTATGTCGAAGGTGCTTGCGGCCCTGAACGATGTCGTTGGGATCCATGGTCCAAAGACGGTAAGCAACTAACATTTTTGCGAGACGGCCAGGTCTGGGTGTCGGACGTATATGGCAAAAACGCAAAGCAGCTAACGTTCGACAGCGCAAACAAAGCATATCCGATTTTCTCGCGCGACGGCCGGTCCGTTGCTTATCGGACATGGCAGCCTGACTACCGGCATCAGAATGTCGTCCGGCTTGGTCCAAGCGATATATGGATTGTCGATATAACTTCGACGCTCGCCACTCGCGTAACTGTCCCAGCAAAAGCAAAAGTCCACAATTTCGACTGGCTTAATGATCACACACTAATTATGGATCGACACGAGTACGATGATTCGGAGTTTTTTATCGTACCGCGCTCGTCGCTGCGACGAATTTCGTTGAATTGACTTTATCGATGAGTACAGCAGAGCAAGCCACTGAGAATCTGTTTTCGTATGGAACCCTTCAACTCGCGGACGTTCAACTCGAAACGTTTGGTCGTAAATTAGAGGGTCACATGGACGCTTTGCCGCGATACAAGCTCGTGATGATAACAATCACGGACGAAGCCTTCGTGGTCAAGAGCGGCACAGCGAATCATCGCAGCCTCCAATTTACCGGCAACTCCTCAGACGTAGTCGAAGGCACTGTACTCGACGTCACCCAAAGGGAACTCGAACAAGCTGACGCGTATGAACCTGAAGGTTACGTGCGTGTGAGAGTTCAGTTGAGATCTGGAACTAGCGCCTGGGCCTTTATTCATCAACAGTAGTGATCCATGAGAATCGCGGTATCCGGCACACATGGCGTGGGTAAGTCGACCTTGATCGAGGAGTTTGTGCGCCGGCATCCTGAATTCACGCATGAGCCGGAGCCGTACACGGTGATGGTGGAGGATTTGGGGGAGGAGTTCTCGGCTGAGCCGTGCGTCGAGGATTTCAGGAGACAGTTGAACTTCAATATCGGTCGGCTGAGTCAACACGCAGCGGATGACAATGTGATTTATGAGCGATGCCCGGTGGACTTCGTCGCATATATTCACGCGCTGGAGCCGCAGAGTGCTGAAGTTTTGCTGGAATCCATTCCTCACGCGATGCGACAGCTCGATCTGATTGTTTATATCCCGTTGGATGCCACCAGCGGCGAGGTTGAATTTCCGAAACTGCAACGAGCGGTGGACCGCAGGCTAAGTGCTATATTTCGCGAAGATGAATTTGGAATCATCGGCTCGACGAATGTGAGTGTCGTAGAAGTAGAAGGCTCAACCGCTCAGCGTCTACAGACTCTCGAAACTGCGATCTTAATGAATATCAAACACGCATCCGTCTGAGGCCTCGCACAAGATCACGTCGTAACTCTCCAACAACGGCATCGCCAGTCGTTCCAGGTCATTCTTCCACAACTCGCCGCCGTAAAACGCATCCCTCATTTGCTCGCGTTCTTCCAGCGACGGAAAGCTGCGCAGGAATACAAACTTGTTCGGGTTCTCGACGTCGAGAAATGGGCCAGTGACCTTCATGCCATAAGTGCGCTGCGCAGGTACGGCACGAGTTTCGAACAGCTTGATGAACTCTTCACGCCTGCCGGGCTTGATCCGATAGCTGCGGACTTCTACTATCATCCTTAACCTCCAGATTCTGTCGTCGAGAAGGACTGTAAACCGACTTATGAGCGCCATCAAGAAGGCACTTTCCGGTAACCATCAACAACGCGTCCGGCCCAATGCGGTCGAAGGCTGCCCACTCACAGCCGCACTCGCGGCGCTCGGCGGCAAGTGGAAGCTGATAATTGTCTACTGGTTAGCAGAATCCCCGAAGCATTTCGCGGCACTGCGCAAAGCGATGCCGAGTATCTCGCAAAAAGTTCTCACGCAGCAATTACGCGAGTTGATGAACGACGGTATCGTGAACCGCGATCCGAAAGGCGCCGTTCCCGCACCGGTCGAATACTCACTCACCGAGTACGGCCAATCGGTTCTGCCACTGGTGGAAAATGTTCGACTCTGGGGACGCGGCCACCTCGAACGTTCAGCAGAAGTAAATTAGGACGCGGATCATACGGATTTGTTAAGACGATTGAGAGCGCGTTTAAGCGAGGCCTTTTTCTTCAGCATGTCCAACCAGAGATCGCCGGTAGCAGCAATGCGTTGGGCCATTGTTCGCAAGGTGAACGTCTTTGGTCCAACTTCTCCTTTTTCAATTTCGTCCCATGTGCAAGGTGCAGACACGGGCGCACCAGGTTTAGCGCGCACGGTGTAAGTCGCCGCGTAAGTGGCGCTGTAACCGTTGCGACCAGTATCGACCAGAATGCGCCCGGCACGATCGACTTTGTGGAACTCCTGAGTCAAGTTGTCAGGATCTCGACTCACCAGAACTCTTCCGACCGTATGCGCAAACCCGGCCACTTCGCCAAAGTCGTGCTTACCATTGAGCGGAACGGCTATGTGAAATCCTTTTGAGCCGGAAGTCTTGATCCAGCTCGGCAAGCCGAGTTCATCCAGCAACTCTCGCACTCGCAGCGCGGCCGCACGCAATGTATCAAGATCATCTTCCTTCGACGGATCGAGATCGAAGATACATATGTCCGGGTTGTACAAATTTTGTGTGCGCGATGGCCAAACGTGAATCGTGATGCTGTTCTGATTGGCGAGCCAGAGTAGCGAGCGAGTATCGTTTGCAATGGGATGATGGACCGTGCCGCCGTGTTTCGGCACTTCGACTCGCTCGAGCCAGTCAGGAAAACCTTTTACTACGTCCTTCTGAAAAAAACCGGGAGACCCGATGCCGCGATGATAACGCTCCATCGTGATCGGTCTTCCTTGCAGGTGCGGCAACATGAAAGGCGCAATCGCTTCGTAATACGACGCAAGCTCGCCTTTGGTAATTCCCTCCCCGGGAAACAGAATCTTCTCAGGATGCGTGATCATTCAACGACGGCGAGTAGACGCGGGTGGCGCAACTTGCCGTGGCCCGTCCACTCGATAAAACCAACTTTGACGAGGATCTCGGGCTTCACCCAGTGCGCGCGAACACGTGGTAAACCGACTGCTTTTGTAAAAGGGGTCTTTTCTATTTCGAGGTTGTCGAGACGCGCACGTAGTTCCAGTAACAATTTCGTATCGAAGCCGGTGCCGATCCTTCCCGCATAAACGAGATCGTCATCTTTCTTCTGACCAACAAGAAGCGCGCCGAGTCCGACTCGTTTGCCTTGCGGATCTGTAAAACCGCCCACCAGAAAATTCTCCGACAACTCGCATTTCATTTTCAGCCATTCTTTAGATCGGCGATGCTCGTAGATCGATCCACGTCGCTTCGCGATCACACCCTCCCAGCCTTCTCGTTGCGCACGTTCCCAGGGTGACGGATCGTCGACGAGAACTACACGATGAAGCGGCTCTTCAAATGGCAGCCGGGCCAACAGCTCGCGACGTTCTTCGAGCGGCAACGAAGTCACGTTGCGTCCATCAACCCACATGATGTCAAACACGTGATACTTCACTTTACCGCCCGGCCACGTGATCTCGCCATCAAGAATCAGCTCCTCATGCGGCAAACGCTCGATTGCATGGCGCACGGGTGGAATGTTCTGTGGCAGGCGATTACGCGAAAACAACTGAACGTCGTTTCCCTTTTTATAAGCGAGCAGCCTGATCCCATCAAACTTCTGCTCGAAGACCCACTCCGGCCCGGTAAACCGCTCCTGTGTCAGAGTCGCGGCCATCGGCACCAACCATTCCGGGAAGGAATCCATGTTCACAGATTACGCAGATTGCGCAGAACAGTAAATCTGCGTAATCTGCGTTGACTGTGAATACGCTGATCAATCGACGCGGTTTTCTTGGCGGAGCAGCGATGGGCGCCGCATTACTGTCGCTCCGGCCGGCCCTGGCTTTCGATACGACGCGTCACTTCGCACCGGTGAAGGTCGCGCGCAATCGAGTTATCCGCGAGGTCGTTGGACTAAGACCGTATCGCCCCGGCGGTTTCGTGGTTGATGCGCAGCGGTTCGGAAACAAGCTGCTTGTTCACAACTACGGACACGGTGGCGGCGGCGTTACTCTTTCATGGGGCACTGCTTCACTCGCCGTCGACATGGTGCGAGACTTCCTCATCGCGCACAAAAGCGCCCGGCCCACGCATTTCGCTGTGCTTGGTTGCGGAGTAAGCGGTCTCTCCACGGCACGGTTGTTACAACGTCGCTTTCAAAATGGTCCTGGTACCGTAACCATCTACGCGAAAGACCTTCCGCCGGACACAACGTCCAACATTGCCGGCGCGTCCTGGGCGCCAACGTCTGTCTTCGAAACAACGACACCCAAATTCAACGAACAGTTTCGCCAGGCGTGTCGCATTTCAAATCGAGCCTTTCAATTGCTGACGGGAACTGAGTATGGCGTCCGCTGGATAGAAACATTCGAGCTCAGTAATCACGAGCTGTCGCTGCAACGCGAACTTCCTGGTGGTAACGATCTGTATCCGCAAATCGAGATACATCGAGATCCGCAAAACTATTTCGGCTTCCCATTCGTGCGACAGTATTCGACGATGCTGATCGAGCCGTCGATTTATCTGAGCGCGTTGCTGCGCGACTTTTACATCGCGGGCGGGAGAGTTGTCGTGAAGGAGTTTCGTAATAAACAGGAGCTGGCGCGATTACGCGAGCCTGTGATCTTCAACTGCACCGGCCTCGGCTCACGCGCACTGTTTGGCGATGAAGAGTTGACCCCGGTGCGGGGACAGTTGGAAATACTGCTGCCACAGCCGGAGATCGATTACTGCTATTTGAGTAGCGGCTACATGTTTCCGCGTCGCGATGGCATCGTTCTTGGCGGCACCTGGGACCACGACGACTGGTCACTCGTTCCCGATTCCGAACAAGCCACCGGAATTCTCGAAGCCCACATGGAGATCATGAAGAAGCTGCGTTAACCTCGCTTGGACACAGTCCAAGTGAAATTCGAAGGCTAATCGTTGTGGCCGAGCGATATATCACCTTCCTCACTTAACGACTCGGAACTGAAAAAGATCCGCTTGACGTCCGGATGCTGCGACTGAATAGTTTTCTGTAACCGCCTGACTCCTTGTCGCACCTCAAGCGCGCTGATGTGACTGCGAAACCGCAGTTCGATCGTGAGTAGAACCTCGTGCGCTCCCAGATACATCGTATGAAGATGGCCAACCCATTCAACGGCCGCGTCTTTTTCAACCAGTTCACGTATCGACTTCAACGACTCGTGATCGAGGCCCTCGCCAATGAGTAGGCCTTTGCTCTCATAGACCATCAAGACCGCGACGCCACACAGCAACAACCCGATGAGGACCGATGCCACGCCGTCAAGCTCCGGCAATCTCAACAGCATGCCGAGGAAGATGCCCAGAAAGGCGAAGACGAGTCCGAGCAACGCAGCAGAGTCTTCGAGTAGCACTGTGAAAGTGCTCGGATCTTTAGTGTCATGGATCGTTTGCAGAACGCCCTTACGCCCGCGTTCAGTCTTGAAAGCCTTCCAACCGAATAACCAGGTCGTGCCCTCGAACACTGTCGCCACGCCGAGCACTGCATAATTCCACGCAGGCCGCTCGGGCAAAGTTGGATGAAGGATGTGCATGATGCCCTCGTACACTGACATGCCTCCACCGACGGCAAAGATGAGAACCCCGACTATCAAGGTCCAAAAATACAACTCGTGTCCGTGACCAAACGGATGATCCGAATCAGGCGGCTTGCGACTCTTCCGTACACCGAGCAATATCAACCAACCGTTACCTGTATCGACAACCGAATGAATTGCTTCAGAGAGCATCGCTGAACTGCCTGTGATGGCGGCCGCAACGAACTTCGTGACCGCGATCGCCAGGTTCCCGGCGATGGCTGCATAGATCGCAAATGTGGATTCCGATTTTCCCTTAGTACTCACGGCGCTTCCACTGGTAATCCTTCAAGTCTCATGATCTTCAAGGCGTTGGTTGTCGGACATGGTCCCGGTCGGAGGCGGTAATCAAAAACCATGCGACCATCGTGCACTTCTTCGCGAAAGTGATAGTTGGTCACTCCGTCGATCTCGTCGGCTAATTTGATCAGTTCGAGATCGTGAGTCGCTATCAAGCCCACTGACGGTCCTTCAGACAAGGCTCGGATGTAAGATCTGCTTCCGATCAGTCGTTCGCGGCTGTTTGTGCCACGGAAGATTTCATCGATCAAAAACAGCACTGGCAATCTGTCGTCCAGTTTAGTAGCCGCGAGCAGTGCCTGTAATCGTTTTACTTCAGCGTAGAAATACGAGAGCCCATCCTGAACTGAATCGCTCACTTTGATACAGGTGAAGAGTCGGAATAGTGAAGTCTGCAAGTGTGTTGCATTCACCGGCGCTCCGGCATAAGCGAGTGAAAGATTAACGCCGATGGTTCTGAGTAGCGTGCTCTTCCCGGCCATGTTTGAGCCGGTAAGGATCACGATCCGGTGTTCCCCGTCCAATTCGAAATCGTTACATACCTTCGATTCGGGTTTGAGCAAGGGATGGCCCAGGTCGCGAGCGGCAAAGCGGTCCGTCTCCGCAATCAACTCGGCGAAGACGTAATGCGGATTCAGAAAGGCAAAGTTGGCGAGTGAGTTCAAAGCTTCAAGCTCATGCCACGCATTGAGCCAACGAGGCAGAAGGTGTGCGATCTCTTTCTTAACCTGTTCGAGGCGGTAAGTGAAAAAGAAATCCCAGGGGCCGATGAGATGGACCAGCAGAGATAGAAGCGGGTTGGTACGGACGCCCAACGCAGCCGCGAGCCGGCCCAACTTTCTCATCTCAATCGAAGGTCGCTTGCCTTCTTCCGCAAACGGTGCACAAATCTCCGCGAGAGCGGGTGTCTTCTGATAGCTGCGTGTTTCCAGGTAACCAAAAACGAGTTGGAAATGCCTCAATGCTTTTTCCAGACCCTGCAGTTCGCCCCACGCGCCGGCGATCAGCGAATGCTGCCAGTAAGAAGCGCCCATATATAGGACCAAAACAAACGGCCAGATTCGCGGAATCAGATCGAGAGCCCAGAGCACGATGCACACGATGTTGAGGGTCGACAAAATCGACAGGAACACAACCGTCGGCAGCAGGGATTTTTTTGACCCACTCTGTTCGATCCAGTCAACCAGCACCTTTGAGTTCCAATGGCTCGAACCACGTTTTGATGACGCCGGCCCGGTGGTGCTAATGCGCGCAACTGCGGAGAGTAATTGAAGCTTGTCGCGGAATAGTGAGTGACCTTTCAACTCACGCACAAGACTTTGCCGGTACTCAATCAACTGCGCATCCGGACGATGGCTGAGCAACCAGGATCTCAAGCGCTCGCTGCCTTCTCTCGTGACAGCACAATCGAGCAATCTATGCAACGAACGTTCGCCCGTAATGTCGAGATCGCTTTCAAAAGGATGATTTGCGTCAGGACGTCTTGATTGGTCGATTTCGGGAAGGCGTTCCCACTGCAATTGGATGCGGGCGATCTGGACTTGTTTGATCTCGATCAGCAACGTGTTGCGCGTAAGACTATCTCGCACTCGCGTATGGAAAACCGTGACGGTCGAAAACACGATCCCAAGCAGAGCGGCAACGATCCAAGCTGAAGTGCTGCCTGCAAAGTTGCAGAAAGCGAGGGCCAACAGGGCTCCGGCAATAAAGATAATTCGGCGCGCGGTCCAGTATTTACCACTGATCACGTTGAGCCGATCGGCCCGACGTCCGAGACGCGCTATCTGCTTATCAAGCAATCTAGTCATATAAGCCACAACGATCCTTGCCACCAACAAGCACCCAAATCACACAAAAATAGTTCCCTCTATTTTGTGTTTTTTGTGCCTTTTTGTGGCTATTCAAGCGCAGGGCGGCGTGGGGCATTGGGAGTCGTGAATTGCCGGCCCAGGTTCGCGACTGAACGTCGTGATCAATACCACGGAACTTATAATCACTACAGCCGCTAGCAGCATTCGCCGTGTCAGTGGCTCTCCCGCAACCAGCCAACCGAGGAACACGGCCACCACTGGATTCACGTATGCGTAAGTCGTCGCCATCGCCGGGGTGACGTTGTTCAGCAGCCAACTATACGCAGTGAATCCAACCAGCGAGCCAAACACAAGCAAATAGAAGAAGGCGCCAATCGATGTCCACGAGGCATTGCTGAGACTCAAACGACCGACATCGCCCGACACAAGCGCAAGCACAAGCAGCAAAACGCCACCACTCACCATCTGCATTCCTGAGGCCATCGAAGTCGATGCAGCAATCGGCTGCCGATTCGAATAGACGGATCCAGCCGCCCAGGCAAACCCGGCCACAATCACGACACCAGCGCCAATCAAACTCAGCCACGAGTTACCATTTCCACTAGCCAATCCATCACTCACCAGCATCGTTACGCCTGCGAGTCCGGTCAGCACACCAAGCAGCACGAGCGAGTTGGGGCGCCTGCGCGTCAGTATCCAGTTCAAAATCACAACCCAAAGCGGCTCCGTGGAAACAAGCAGTGCTGCAAGACTCGTCGCGACATACTTCTCGGCCCACGTCACGCCGCCGTTGCCACACAGCAACAACAATCCACCGACGATCAGTGCCTTCTGCCACTCACTCGGCGACGACAAGAAGCGTTGGCCTTTAAGTCGGGACCATGTAAGCAGGATTGTTCCGGCAAGAGTAAAACGCGTGCCCGCCATCAGAAACGGCGGCAGAGTTTCGATCGCGAGACGGATGCCGAGGTAGGTTGAACCCCAGAGAATATAAACTGCGGCGAAAGCCAGGACGACTAGTACGCGGGAAGGTTTGTTTGCCTGCATCTGAAAATGCACAGATTAGCAGGAAACGAGTAGGTGCGTCGTGTGGGGTTAGTCAGGTCGGTTGCGGTTTCCGCCTTTGGGAGGCTGATTGTCGTTCCGCGGTGGCCGCTGATTTTTCTGGTCGTTAGTGATGACTTTCGCAGGTTCTTTAGGCGGGCGCTTGTCCTGGCCTTTCTTCTGCGCAAATGCTCCGACGGACACCACGCCGAGCATCACGATCACCAGCAATTCTCGCATTAGCTTAATCATTTCCAGCCTTTTCTCCTCATGCCATTCTGCGCAGGAGGGAGAAAGAGATGCGCTGACCCGAGAGGCAGCAAGACAGGTGCCACGTAAGTTTGGCTGCAAAGTCTAGCAAAATGGGGGCAATTTCGCACGGTTTCGAATTCAGCCGCACCTTATCGTGCGCAAGGCCACCAAGAAGAATAGCCACAAAGAGGCACAAAAGACACATAATGTGATTCAGCTCGAGGCGTCCAGTGTTTCCTTCCAATTCTTTCGCCGCGTCTGATGAATAACCGTTTTGTGCTTTTTGTGCCTTTTTGTGGCGATCTTATTTGTGGCTTTTGTGGCAACTAACGGCGCACGGTGACGCTCAGTGTTCCGATGTTGCCGCTCGTGTCAAAGGTTCGTATGGAGATTGTGTGTTCGCCCGGCCCCAGGGCACCGAAGTCTACGGTGTAGACCTCGTGACCGCTGTCGGCAATCCCGTCGTCCGGAAAGACGGGAATCCATGAGGCGCCATCGAGACTCGCATCTGCCTTTTTAACCTTGCCGGTGGCGTCGTCAACGGAAAAAACTACCTTCACCGAGTCTCTGGTTATTTGAGGTTGGCCCACCGCTTTCACCACCGGTGGCGTGTTGTCGATGTCGACGGGCTCGCTTAACCTCTCGCCGGTCAACTTTTGTCCGGACGGGTTGTCGGGCGCGTCCGACGCAACGACTTTGATGATGTAACGCCCGTCCGCGAGCGTCGCGCCGTCAATCGTGTAGAAATTATCTCGCAGTTTGTCTTTCAAGAGCCTGAACGTCTGCTCATTCAAGGCGCGGTAATAAATCGCATATTCGAGCGTGTCGGAGTTGCGGTCTTCCGCCTGCCATTGAAACGAGCGCGCACCACGTTGGTAGAAACGTCGCGGCGGTACCTGGGCCACTGGTCCAAACACCGAGGGATCCAATCCCGATGATTCAACATTCGGATCCACGGTGACCTGTGCAATCTGTTGCAACCCAACTCCGATCGGTAACGCAGTTATCGAAAGCACTTCCGGCGCGACATTGCGCGGCAGATACGCAACACTCACGTCTTCGATCGAAGATGCCCCAGCCGTTGCGGTGGACCCACGAACTGTTGCGCGCCATTGAATGAAACGTGCTCGTGGACTCGAGATCTGATTGCCCTCAGGATCTCGATAAGCAGCACTCCAATCACTCCAGGTTGCGTCCGGACGCTCACCATTGCCGGAGCGGGTTTGCACTTCTACTGAACCCGCACCGCGCCACCAGATTCTTCCCCACGACGCAGTTAACTTTGCATCCCTGACCGGCGATTCAAAGGTCCCTTCGTTCACCAGCTCACTACCAAAACGATAGAGTTTTCCCTGATTACTCGACGCCGCGTAGATCTGGTTGTTCCGCACCAGCAGCGAAGAGATTTGACCTTCGGGAGATTGCAAAAGAAGCGTATCGCGACCGTCGTTTGTCACCGAGTAGATGCGTCCCTTGTCAGCCGTACCGATGAGCACGCTGCCCGGTTGCAGTGCAGGCGCGATAGCGAAAGCAGTAACAGTTGTAGAACTCCACACAGTGTCTGTTGCGCCATCGGGAAGAATACGAAACACCGCACTGCGAGCGTTTGAAACGTCGTTACGGCTGCGTGATTGACCAGATTGTCCCTGAATGGCCGCGCCAGTCTCGTCGATCGGCGTGATGGTGACGGTAGTGCCGGCGGCGCCTTCCGCAGGTTGTGGTGTCGTAACCTGAGGCGTCGTTGTCGCGCGTCCGCTTGCCGCTGCATCACTCAGTGCGAGCGCGTAGATTGATCCATCAGCCGCGGGAGCGAGCGCGTGAATCTCTCGCAGTTGCGTGTCGAATAAAGCAAACATCTTTCCTTCAGGAGAAACTCTCAGGACCAGGCCGCCCGAGTCAGTGCCGGCAATTAGATCACCCTGCTGCGTGACTGCGAGCGAGATGACGTGTGTTTGATTTGTGCTGACCAGCAAAGACGATTCAGGAGTCGCGCCTGCTGTGCGCACACGATAGAGCTTGCCGCTATCGCCTGTGCCCACTGCGAGTGAGCCGTCCGGCATGACAGCTAACGACCAGATGTACTTGTCACCCGGATCGAAGTAAACGTCAGCCTTTCCATCCGGCGTGATGCGATACACCTTGCCGTCGGGTGACGTGCCTGCGTAGACCGCTCCATCACGACTGATTGCAAGAGCTGTAACGTCGAGTTCCGCAGCGTCGTAAAGCAGAGAGCCAGTGCCGGTGCTCGGGACTTTGTAAATTTTGCCGTCGTGTCCGGTGCCTAGAAACACATTGCCCTGGGAGTCGACTGCACTGGACCAGATGTAAGTCTGTTGTGTGTTGAAAACTTCGTTGAGTTTTGGCGCAAGCATTAAAACGCCGGTGTCGCTGATCGACACGCCACGGGCGTCGCCTTTTAACAGTTCTGTCCGACCACTGGTTTCCCAAACAGCCGGCTGGCCGGCTTGTGCGGGGGAAACTAAGAAAGTGAAAAGTAATGCTGCAATGATTGCGAGGCTGCCTCGTTGTTCTCTGATCATCTTTTCGTCAGGTTCCTATGTACTTGGCATAAAGCGAGCGAGCGATTGCGATCTCATCGGTACCGCGAATTATGGAGCGTGCATCCTGGAAAACAGTGAGCTCAAAATTTCCGGTCTTAAAGCGTAAGAGATATTCGTTGAACTTTACTTCACCTGCGCGTCGAAGTCTGTCGGCGAGTGTCGAGAAATTAATGCGCGTGGGCTGTGCAGGTGAAATCTGGATCGCGTCGCGGCCGCACAGCACCGCAGCACCTTCGGCTGCTTGCGAGAGTGTTTCGTAAAGTGCAAGTCCGCAGGTCGCACAGTCTTCGCGCCGCTTACCGGTTCGAATTCCGCGCCATTCGTTGCGCCAGACGTCAAATTGCATTAACGATCCGTGAAGAGTTTCAACCTTGCCGGTGATCAACTTGATCGCTTCCGAAACCTGCACGGCCGAAACGATATTGATGATCGGCATGATTACTCCGGCCGTATCGCAGGTCGGCGCACTCGCAGCCGGCGGATCTTCCTCGAACACGCATCGCAAACACGCGGTGAGGTGCGGTCGAATAGTCATCGTTACGCCGTATGAACCAACCGCAGCGCCGTAGATCCAGTTTGTGTTGTGCTTCACGCAGGCATCGTTGATTAGGTAGCGAGTGGCGAAGTTGTCAGTACCGTCAATGACGACGTCACAGTCTTTGATCAGTTGCTCGATAGTTGAATGGTTGACGTCGAGTATGTGAGGTTCGACTTCTATTTCAGAATTGATCTCGCGCAGGTGATTGGCGGCGGCGATCGCTTTCGGCAGACGCTTTTCCGCGTCACTCTCGGTGAACAACGTTTGGCGCTGGAGATTGGAAGGCTCGACGAAGTCGCGATCGACAATGCGCAGGCGGCCCACACCCGCACGCGCCAACGATTCAGAGTGGGCCGAGCCCAGCGCACCGCAACCGACAATCAGTACTCGCGCGGCAAGCAGCCGTCGCTGTCCTTCCTCGCCAATTCCATTGAAGAGAATCTGTCTACTGTAACGCTCGTCCACTGCTTGTCAGTATAGCAGTGAACCGCCACAGATCAGGCACTAGGCCATAATCCCGTAACGCTTGATCTTGGCATTCAGCGTCGTCGGCTTGAGACCGAGCAGCTTGGCGGCACGGGTCTGGCTGCCGGAGGTACGACCCAGTGCCGTGCGAATAAGACTCACTTCAAACTGCCTTACTTCGTCTGAGAAACGCGCCCCATGCTTGATGTCGACTGGTCGAGAGATCGCCAGAGACTCAACTTCATCCAATAGTTGTAGAACTGTCTCGCGCAGAGTGTTGAGGCGAACATCGACGGTCGTCGGCTCGCTGGGCTGTTGCTCACCCGAGTCAGATCTATTTAGTTCTAATCCCAAAATCGATTCGCTTGTCATATCTCCTCCGAGGGGATGCGGCAGCAGCCACGCCGCTGGGCAAAAACTGGGGAGTCTTTGGTGCGGCTGCAGTCTGGATATTCTCAGACTTCCGCCACGCTCGATCCCGATCTGTGACGGAACGGCTAATTTTTGGGATGGACTGGCCACAATCGGCCACAAAAAAGCTAGCCACAAAAAGGCACAAAAAGCACAAAAACGATTATTGAAGTGGAGGCGCCCAAAAACTCGCCAGGAGAATGGGACGCCTCAAATGAATAAGCGCTTTTGTGCTTTTTGTGCCCTTTTTGTGGCTGGCTTTTTATGTGGCTTTTGTGGCTTAGATATTGTTGCCGACGGCGCCCTGGAAGTTCTGGCGGTAGTTGCGGCTGAGGGTGAGCTCTTTACCGTTTTCCATGATGATGCGGTACTCACCATGGAACCATGGCTGCATTTCTTTGATCCGGTCGATCTTAACAATCGCGGAACGATGAATGCGCCGGAACTGCTTCGGGTCAAGCTGCTCTTCGAGGTTGCTGATCGTTTCGCGCAGGAGGTAGCCCTTCTGGTTATCGTAGACGCGCACGTAGTTTCCTTCTGACTCGATGCAGTAAACATCCTGCACGTTGAGGAAGAAGACGCGCCCTCCATTCTTGATCACGAGTCGCTCCAGGTGGCGCGGTCCCGACTTCAGCTCCTCGAGAAGCGCAAGTATGTGCCGCTCTCTTTCTCCACTCTGATCAACTTTGATTTGTGCTTTGACTCGCTGCCAGGCGGCATCGAATCTCTCGTTGTCGAATGGCTTCAGCAGGTAATCGAAGGCGTGCACTTCAAAAGCACGTACCGCATATTGATCGTAGGCAGTGACGAAGATGACGTAGGGGGTCGACTCCCGCTCAAACGACGCGAGTACCTCGAAGCCGCCGAGCTCGGGCATTTGTATATCCAGGAAGACGAGGTCCGGCCGTAACGATTTGATCGCCTCTACTGCTTCACGACCATTCGCACACTCCGCAACTATCTCGACGTCCGAATCAGTGGCCAACATCTCGCGAATCATTTCGCGAGCGAGTGGTTCATCATCGACGACCAACGCGCGAATACGTCTTGCGTTCGTCACTTTGCCTCCTAACAAATTGTGAATAACGCAATGAACGGTGAAATGAGGGTCACACAGTAAATGAACACCGCAGCCGAATTACTTGTGACGCGACAGAGCGCCCCTAAAGCAATTTCTTCAGGTGGTTACGATAAAATTGGATGCGAGGTTTCGTGGTTAAGATAGGCGTGAAGCGCGAGAAATTTTCGGATCTAACGAAAAAGTGGAAAGTGCTGCGAGTTTCTGTAGGCGAACTTACAGGATCAGCGAGGAATCTCCAGCGCGACGACTAATCCGCCAGTCGGGTTGTTCCTTAGCTCGAAACGAGCGGCATCGCCATATAGACCCGCGAGTCGTGCCTGAGTGTTAGCCAAGCCGACTCCGAGCCCGCGGTGAGCCTCCGCGAGTTGTTCGGCATGAATCCCCGGGCCATTGTCTTTTACTTCAATACGCACGACGCCGTTTCGCGCCGCCGCTACCACTTCAACATGACCGGACGTTGAGTTTCCAATCGCGTGTCGCATTGCATTCTCTACGATCGGCTGGAGAATCAAGTTGGGCACGCGGACATCCAGCACTTCGGGGTCGACTCGTATCTCGGTAGTGAGACGATCCTGAAAACGAATACGCTCAATCTCGAGATATCCATTCAGGAACTCTATCTCCTGTTGCAGTGTAACTTCCATCGAACCTGAGTTTTCAAGCGTTAAGCGGAGGAAGTCGCCGAGCCGGGTGATCATCCTTCGCGCGCCGTCAGTGTCCCTGCTGAGCAATGCCGAGATTGAGTGGAGTGTATTGAAGAGAAAATGAGGATGAACCTGCATTTTCAGTGCTTCCAACTGCGACTGCACGAGTTGCGTGCGCAGCTCGGAAGCCTTCAACTCGCCTTTGCGGAAGCTGTTGTAATAACTGAATGCGTGGCTCATACCCACGATCACCCAGTAAAAAAGCATCCATTTGTCGAGGTTGTAAAAGGTGGTGTTGAAGATGCGGCGCCCGGTAATACTGCTCGCATGTCCCATCAGAATCAAGTAGAAGACAAAATGACTCACAATTAGCGCGCTACTTAGAAGGATGCTTATGACGAAGTGAAGAGCCGCGCGACGTCGCCAATTGTGTCGTTCGATACAATAACGCCGGGAAAGCCAGAGGACGAGTGGCGTCGCTAGCGCCCAGAAATAACAGCTCAAGGCCTGAAAAAGAAAATCGCGAAAGCGGATTGGTGACTTTTCAGCGGAGTTCATTACGTAGACCTGGGTGCAGAAGAAGAGTGCGACAACAGTCCACACTCCCCAGATCAGTCCGTAACGCACCAGTCGTCGGGAAAAAACCGGGTTTGCGTCATCCATGGCAGGATCACTCATTTTTAATACGGCGCGGGACACGGGAGGTAATGCAATCCCGACTTATAACCTCAGGGTAACATGGGCGGGGAGCACTTTGTGACCAAAAGGACTGATTGAGATGCAAACGGGCCTCGGAACGATGGACACCCCGGAACGTACTGTAGGGGCGGCCCTCCGTGGCCGCCCCTTGTCCGGACATTCAACTTTTCAAGGTTGGTCGTTGCCGCACGAGAGGCGGCGATGCCTTCGCCGGTAGTTCAATTCCACGAAGGGGCGGCCACGGAGGGCCGCCCCTACAACACGTTCCGCAGGGCGTGTTCCATCGCACCCGCTGAGGGCTTTTTGCCGGTCCACAATTCAAACTGGAGTTTTGCCTGCGCGATGAGCATTTCGAGGCCGCCCAGGGTTTTGCAACCAACTGCATGGGCCTCGCGCATCAATCTCGTCTCCCTGGGATTGTAGATAAGATCGTAAACGCACCAGACACCATTCAACTGCTCTACCGTCAACGGACTTTGATCGATGTGACCGCCGGATCCCAAAGGCGTCGCGTTGACGACAAAGTCATAACCGTCGAATGAAGCGCCTGAGATCGATTCGCACGACACTTCGAAAAACTCCGCCACTGGCTGCGCCTTCATGATGTCGCGTGCGAAGAGCGTCACTCGCGCGCGCTGCTTTCGCAACGCATACATGGCCGCGCGCGCGGCGCCACCGGCGCCGACAATCGCTACCCTCGCATCACGCAAAGACTTAAAACGATGGAGCAACGGATCAATGAACCCGTCAGCATCCGTGTTGTAACCGAACAGACGATCTTGATCTACAACCACCGTGTTCACCGCGCCAATCTCTTCCGCCTTCGGATCGATCCAGTCCAAACATTCCATCACCGTCTGCTTATGCGGCGCCGTAATACTTAGTCCACGAAGGTTCCAATTCAACTCTCGCGAACGTGGATGAACCATGCGTCGAAAGAACTCTTTAGCGTCTCTAACCTCAAAGGGCAGGTAAACTCCATTGATTTCTTCCGCCACGAACGCCGCGTTATGAACATGCGGCGAGACTGAATGCATAACCGGCAGACCAACCAAACCGCAAATCATCGTTTCACGATCGATTCCGTCAACGTGATATAGCGAACGCAGTTTAGGAGCGTTAACCTGTCCCGGCGCCGTGGCGCTGTCGTCGTCCAGTGCGCCGTAAGTCAAAAACGATCCGCGTGATGGCCCAAGTATGCGAGTGGCAATACCCGCATTCCCCATCGCGATGGCAATCAATTCCCGGCCCTCGCTGCGTGCAAGGTCCAGCAAATGAAAAACCGCAAGACAGTCAGTGATGTCGTTAGCCTGCACCGCGATCTTCACCACAGCGGCGCGTGCACTCGCGAGTCGCTCGTAGATCTGTTCGAGATCTTCGGGGACTCCAGTGAAGTCGTGATGAGAAACGATGAGGCGCGGCGAGTTAAGTGAAAGCTCGGCGACTAGATCGCCTTCCACGTCCCACCAGTCCGCCTTAACGTGCGGCGCGACAGATGTCCAGAAGGCTTGTCGTTCTGCGCGACTCGAATCGCGATGACCACCCTGCTCTGTTGGACGAAAAGTGAGAATCACCGGGCGGGAGAAATTGTTCAATACCCTCACAGCATCGTCAGGAAGATCCTTGAGACAATCCAAACGCAACTCGATCAAGTCTGCCCACTCAGCCGCGCGCTCACAACTATTTTGCAAGGCAGCGAGATCCTTCTCGCATACCGGAACGCAGACACGTGTTCTGTTACTTCTGCTCGTTTGCATCGAAATGGCGGGTAGGGGCCTCGACGCCGAGATGTCGGGTTGTCCCCTCTGTAACACTCGCAACGGGAGGTCTGAGTTGTTCCGGTGTTTGGGGCTGCTGCGCAAAGGTCGGCCTCTCCGCGGGGGGAGCCATCAGGTTGCGCTTCTCTTTTTCTCGAACACGAATGTATTGTGCGACCCCGGTCCCCATCATCGAGAAGGCAGGTATTAAGAACCAGAACCAAAACACTTGTCCAATAGTTCTTGAGAGCGCGATGGCCACGATCAAAAAAGCGAGACCCATGAAGACATTTCTGAAAGCCTGGTCGAGGCTCGCTTCTCCCCTGTCACGGCGGCGACGCCGGCGACGACCACCCTCTTCGATTTCTTCAACGGGCGGTTGCATAAGCTGTCCCGTCAAAGCCTGCGGCACTAAACTGATATTTGCCCCACATCCCCGGCAAAAACTCGCGCCGTCGAGATTGTTTGTGGCGCACTTTGGACAGAACATAATCTATTCCTCGTCTCTAACGTTTAGCGTTCGCTGTCGTCTGGCTTCATAAAGCAGCACTCCCGCAGCCACCGATACGTTCAGCGACTCCAATCGGCCGGCCACGGGAATACGCACGAGAGTGTCGCAGTGTTCGCGTACCAGCCGATGCAATCCATGGCCTTCACTTCCGAGAAAGATCGCGGCCGGCAGATTCCAGTCCCAATCCGTGTACGACTGTTTGGCTTCGGCGGCTGCTCCGATCACCCAAATGTTACGTTCTTTCAACTGCTCTATCAATCGAACGAGATTGGTAACACGCGCCACCGGAACGTACTCAAGCGCACCGGCTGCCACCTTGGCGACCGCGCTCGTCAGTCCGACGGCACGTCGCTCAGCAATAAAAACCCCATGAACACCGGCACACTCGGCAGTGCGCACGATCGACCCCATGTTGCGTGGATCTTCGAGGCCATCGAGTCCGAGCACGAGGGGCGGATCGGCCGTTCCTATTCTCGTTTCAAGCTGGTCCAACAACTCTTCGGCGTCAGCATAACGAGCTGCCGCGATACGCGCTACTACTCCCTGATGCCTGACGTCGCCCAGTGAACGATCGAGATCCAGCCGCGGCACACGATGGACCGGCACTCCTTTTTCACGCGCGAGCTCGAGCAGCGCCTTGAGACGATCGGGCCGCGCGCTTTCGAGGATCGTGATCGTTTCGATCTGGCGCTTGCCGGCGCGCAACGCCTCGAGCACCGCATTTGGACCATAAATAAGATCTAATTTGCGTTTATCAGCGTTCATCTGCGGCTAAGTAGTAACGCAAACGGGAATAGCGCGTAAACTGGGTTTCATTACTCTTCGTTGTAGAAAGTCCAACACTGAGCTTGCCTGGCGCCGAACGCCGCCAGCCACTCGATTGATTCTCCTGTTGCGTGCTCCAGGCCAGTTCAAGCAGATTCCGCACGCGCGCATAAGACTCATCAAACTGCGCATTCACAGCTCTGGCGACGAGCACCCGCTCCAGCCTCGCGATGTTTTCATTGGCAATGAGCGCCTTCTCGTTTTCCAAACATGAAAAATCAAAACCACCAGCACCGACGCGCCACGTAAACGGATGCCTCGCAGTATAGAAATCGATGACTGTTTCGTCTCTGAAGAATTCGCTCGTATCCAGCAATTCCTTTTCAGGCTTTCGTGTCAGGCGTTCTGTGATCTCGACTGTCGTTTCTATAAGCCGGCCCGGCACAATCAGAATAACGTCCGCCCACGTGACCTCAATCTCCTCACCTCCTGCGAGTTGAATCGTTAGAAAAAGCTCGTCGAAACGCATTGCTCTCACACGCTTCAGTGTGTTGTCTGAAAAGGAAAGACCGAGCGTTTCGTCGCTGAGAGTGATGCAAGTTAAGCCGATATCTCGTAATCTTTGAGTTACCAATTCCGCTTCTTCCCGACTGGCAGTACGAGCTACCGGCATTGGTACGCTTTGAGACATAAGCGCCTGAAGATTCTCAGGTGACAACTTTATCAGCGCAGCCACCGATTTGATTGTTTCGTCAGACACGGCCCGATCGGGCGGGAGCAAAATGTTGTTATAACCCGGCTGATGTTTTTCCGGCTGGCGCAGCACCGGCTGCCGCAGCCTTGCAGAAGATTCAGTGACTGGCAACGGAGCGCCACAATAAAGACAACTTACTCTTGTAGGAGGATTTGCTCTCAGGCATTCCTCGCAACGGATCATTTGTTCTGCCGAAAACCCCTGCGGCTCCGATGGTTCGATTGGTCCAAGGAAGGGAATGTTTTCGTTATCTTTAGGCAACAGCTCCTCCAAGTATTTTGATTATACGACGATGAGAAATTCCGAGGCTAAGAGAATGCGTGCTGGCACTTTTATTAACAGAGGTTTGATACTGACGCTGGGTCTCGCCGCGTTGTTGCTGGTGAGTGCGTGCGCAGCATTCCAACCGCCTGACGCCAATGGTCCAGCATCGAATCGGACACCCTATCCGGTGGCATTATCGGACCTTGGAAGCAGGCTGGAAGAGGCGTCGGTGGCCTGGTACCAGTTGTCACAACGCTACGGGCTGTCCGTAAAAACGGAAGCGAATCTCCACCCGTACACAGCAACTCTCGAGAGCCTGCCGGCCAATCTTCCCGCGCCGATTTATCTCCCAAAGGTTGGTTCGCAAACCAACCCAACCGAAGAAGACACACGTGAGTCGCTGCGCAGGTTCATTGTCGAATGGCAACGATTAATCGGTTCCGATCCAAACCAACTTTCTCTCGTGGAAAGAATCGACGAACCATCAGGCGTAAAGATTGCTCGTTACGAACAAAAACCGTTTCGCTATCCGCTGCGTGGCGGATTCGGCAAGCTGGAGATCCGCTTTCGCAGTAACGGACAACTAATCGGTCTCTCAAGCAACTGCATCCCCAACGCCGAGCGCCTCCAGGCAACGCTCAGCGGTCTGCCGCCCAAGGTGACCGGCGAACAAGCTGTAAACCACGTCAAGACGCAACCCATCACAGTTACAAATGCGTCGGGTCCACAGAGCATTTCACTACCCACGAACGCCGTAGTCGAGGCCCGCCAGCTCGTAGTCTACGCCCAGCCCTCAAAAGTCCCACCCAGCGGTCTTGAGATCAGACTTGCATGGGAATTGGACGTTACAAATGGCCCTGTAAGTAAGGTCTATCTCGATGCGATATCTGACGAAATCATTGCGACATCGTAATGGACGGTCCATCAGAGCTTCCTTACTTGACCGGTGAACGGCAAAGCAGCATTCTAGGGTTCAGATCACGGAGGGTATTTTCGGAGCATTTTATGCACAATTTCGATCCTACGAATAACATTTCATGGCAACTAGGTCATCGCGGAAGAGTCGCAGTTTTTATCGATGGTAATAATCTTTTCCATGCAGCCCGCTTTCACAACATCGACATCGATTACAACAAATTGTTGCGTGTGTTATTGGGCGACGGCAGGCTGTTGCGAGCCTTTTTCTACACAGGTGTTGATGTCGGAGCCGAGCGGCAACAGGGGTTTCTCTTATGGATGCGTCGTAACGGTTTTCGAGTAATTCAAAAAGAGCTGAAAACTTTTTACGACGGTACGAGAAAAGCTAATCTCGACGTGGAGATTGCGGTCGATATGTTGTCGCTGGCAGGTCGTTACGACACTGCCGTGCTCGTTTCGGGCGACGAAGACTTTGTTTATGCGGTCAACGCAGTCGCCTACAAAGGGTGCCGCGTGGAGATTGCCGGTTTCCGGTCAAACACAGCGCCAAAGCTCATCGACGTCTCTGATTACTTCATCGATCTCGGCGAGATCGCCGACAAGGTGCGCAAGGAGATTACCCACGGAACGCGTTATGATGAGCGCGATTTGCACGATACAATCCCTGCGCCTTACGTCGCGGATTCGATGGAAATGCCGAAATCATGTTCGGACGATTTTGAAGCCGCGATGCGTGTGGTGATTGAAGCCGAAATCGAAGAAGAAGCTGCGGAGTTTGAGGCGGCCACAGAGTTTATCCGGATTACAGACGACCATTGAAGCGCTAACAAATGAAGATCTTCACCATTCAGGAAGCCAACGCGTTGCTTCCCAACGTGAAAGTTATCGTTGGCAAAATCCAACGCGCCCACCGGCACCTGTCTACCTACCGCGACGAGGCGAAAAAAGCCTCAGAAGCAGCAGAACAGGGCGGTGGTGGTCTAACTGACGGCGTCGCCTACGCAACAATTTTGACTAAACTGACCACGCAACTCTCCGAATTGGAAACTCTCGGCGTGCAACTTAAAGATTTCGAGCGAGGACTGGTCGATTTTCCGTCACTTCGTGACGGCCGGGTGGTCCTATTGTGCTGGCAACTCGGAGAAGGTGACGAACTCGAATGGTGGCATGACGTCGACGCAGGATTCGCCGGGCGCACTCCTCTCTGATTCGCATTCAGGCGCGTTCATCTGCGGCTAAAGTCAATTCCTGCTTTATTTTCTCATTGACCACTTAAAGTTATTCCTGATAGTATGCCGCCTCGTAATGGACTCATCCCCCGATTCAACTCGGCACACTGAAAAGAAGTCCACACTAATCGAGTTTCCGGGCATATCACGAAACTCGATGCCGGAGTGGCGTAAAGAGTTGAGCGAGAGAGTGCGCGAAGTGCAGGAAAAGCGTGCACGAGAAGCCGCTCGCGAAGCCGCCGAAGCTGAACGACAACGTCTCGAGGCAGCAATCGACCCGCCTCAACTTGAACTACTGCCACCCGCGCCAATCCCGGCCATGAATCCGCTGGTCGCCGCAGCTCTTAAAAGAATCGAAAGAGCACACCAAACTGCGCCGCCCGAAAGTCGTCAACCCCGAACAACGCTGGCGACTGCAGTGGCGTACGCACCCGAACGAGAAGATAACGACATGAGCGATACGGTCCCCTCGACTCCGCAACTCGCTTTTGAAGAACCAGAGATTCTGCAGGCCGAACCAGAAATTACGGTGGAAAAAGCTCACCACCTTTCAGTGGTACCAGTGAGCGAACCTGTTGCACCGCCAGTTGAAGCACCGAAAGCACCACCGAAACGCCTGCTCAAAGACGACGATCCGGCCCTCAATTATCTCGATTCCATTTCGGGAAATCTTTGTATCGACGATTTCAACAAGCAGAGTGCGTCGGCATTCCGGCGACTCGTCGGTGCTGTGCTTGATCTGATCTTCTCCGCGATATTGACGGCTCCCATAGCCGGCGCGATATATCTAACCGGCAACAATCTGCAAGATCCGCGCGCAATAGGAGTGGTGGCAGGAAGTTTGGTCGTGGTGACGTTTATTTATCTGACCGTCATGACCGCATTGACCGGACGCACATGGGCCATGCGCCTGCTCTCCCTACGCGTGATCGACACCAAAACGGGATTGATTCCCACCGGTGGTCAATCAATCGGTCGCTCGTTTTTCTACCTCATGTCCCTCGCGACTGTTTTTGGAATTCTCTTCGGACTCGTTAGCCGCGAAGGTTACACGATCCATGATCGCTTCACTCGCACCGCAGTCGTCACTACTTAAGAAGTCTTGGATCAGAGTCTTATCCATCGTGTCGTCCAGGAGCTTCGAAGTGCTCTCTCAGGCCGATACTTCGGCAAGATCTATCAACTGTCACCGGTGGCATTCGCAATCGATTTTGGATTGCGGGGCGAGTTTCTTCTTATCAGCGTAGATCCTTCCAATCCGCGTTTTTATTTAACCCATCGCCGCACCAAAGATCTGGAGAAGCAGTCACTTCCCCTAAACCCCTTCGGACAAGCGCTTCGTACGAGACTCAGCGGCGCACATTTTGTCGAGATTTCAAAGGATCCGTTGGACCGGATCGTACGACTGACATTCCGCGTCGACGACGTTTTCTGGAGACTCGTGATTCAACTCACCGGCCGCACGGCGGACATTTTTCTCCTCGACGAACTGAATCGCATTGTTGCTGTTTTGCGTGAAGATGCGGAGACAAGATTTCATCAGATATATCAACCGCCACCGCGCCCGCTGAAAGACGCACCCGCAACAATAAACCTTAACGATGGTCCAGCATCAGCACAGCTCGACAAACACTTCGCTGCAATCGACGCCGCCAGAGCCTTCGACACAAAGGCCAAAAACATTCGCTCAAAACTGACCAAGTCACTGCGCCAGCAACGCACCTTGCGAGAACATCTGCACGGAGATCTTGTTCGTCACGGCGATCCGGAAGAACACAAGAGAACTGGTGATCTCCTGTTGGCGAATATCGCGACCGCCGTGCGCGTGGGAAACAAAGTACGGCTCACGGATTACTACGCCGAAGGCGCGCCTGCGATCGAAATTGAAGTCGATGAGAACCGGTCTCTTCAGGACGAGGCTGCCGGCCGTTTTCGTCAGTATACAAAGGCAAAGAGAGCTGCTGACGAAATTGCCGAGCGACTGAAACAGATCGATCAGGAAACAACGACTCTGGAACGGCGCCTCGAACAACTCGATCAAATAATCCAGTCGCGAGACGAAGCGTCCCTGGATAGTTTTGAGAAACCCAAGCCTGCTCCAAAGGCTCAGCCAAAGAAATCCGCGAGGCCCGAGAAGATCGGCGGCGTACGTCGTTATCTTTCCACCGATGGCTACGAGATTCTGGTCGGACGCGCAGCGCGCGACAACGACAATCTCACTTTTCGGGTGGCTCAGCCGAACGATCTCTGGATGCACGCCGGCGACTATCCGGGTTCTCACGTCGTGGTTCGCAATCCCACCCGCAAGGAAATTCCGCAACGGACAGTCATCGAAGCAGCCCAGCTTGCAGGACGCTTTAGCCAGGCGAGTGAGGATACGAAAGTGGTAGTGCACTATACCGAACGAAAGTTTTTGTCGAAGCCAAAGGGCGCTGCGCCGGGATTGGTGCGTCTCTCGCGTTTTCGCTCGATAACGGTCGAGCCAAAGGAATCTATTCCAAGATTGTAGCTTGCGACAGTGGTGGACAGGATTAACAGGATTTGACAGGATTTACATGTTCATCCTGAAAACATCCTGTAAATCCTGTCTACTGATATGCATCAAACACGGTCCGAACAGCTATTCGACGTTGCTCAAAACTTAATTCCAGGCGGTGTTAACTCGCCCGTACGCGCCTTTCGCGGTGTCGGTGGAACACCACGATTCATCCGCTCCGCGCGTGGCGCCACAATCACGGACGTCGATGGAAAAACCTACATCGACTACGTCGGTTCGTGGGGGCCAATGATACTCGGGCACGCTGACAAAGAAGTCGTTGCGGCGGTGCAGGATGTCACAGCGCGCGGGACGAGCTTCGGAGCGCCGAGCGAACTGGAAGTGGATCTCGCGCAGGAAGTGATCGACGCCGTGCCATCAGTTGAGATGGTGCGCATGGTGAGCAGTGGCACTGAAGCAACGATGTCAGCGATCCGCCTCGCTCGCGGCGTGACGGGTCGCACAAGACTCGTGAAGTTCGAGGGCTGTTATCACGGACACGCCGACAGTCTGTTGGTTAAAGCCGGTTCGGGCGTTGCGACACTTGGACTTCCGGATAGTCCCGGAGTTCCCGCCGCATTGGCTGAAAACACCATCACACTTCCGTTCAATAACATTACCGCACTCGAAGAGGTCTTCGAACAATCCGCAGACATAGCCGCAGTCATCATCGAGCCGGTCGTCGGAAACATGGGCTGCGTGCCACCTCGCGAAGGCTACCTGGAACGGATACGCAAAATCACTCGCGACCATGGCACGCTGCTGATATTCGATGAAGTGATGACAGGATTTCGCCTCGCACGCGGAGGGGCACAGGAACGTTACGGGATCACACCTGATATTACGACGTTAGGAAAAATTATCGGAGGCGGTCTGCCGGTCGGTGCTTATGGCGGCAGTCGCGAGATCATGAATCACATCGCACCTGCGGGGCCGGTTTATCAGGCAGGAACATTGTCGGGTAATCCACTCTCGATGACTGCCGGTCTGGTCACGTTGCGAAGACTGCGAGATAGAACCGTTTACGATCGATTGGAAGCGGCGAGTAAGAAACTGTGTGACGGACTGGCGGGTATAGGAATTCCCACGATAACAAACCGCGTGGGATCGATGTGGACCAGCTTCTTTACAAACGAGCCGGTCGTGGATTGGGATACAGCGAACAAATGCGATCGGCAGTTGTACGGCAGGTTCTTTCACGCCATGCTCGACGAAGGTGTGTACCTCGCACCGTCACAGTTCGAGGCAGCATTCGTTAGCCTTGCCCATACAGATGAAATCATCGAACAGACTTTAGAGGCTGCACGCAAAGCCATCCACAGATTACACAGATAGTTCTTTCTGCGTAATCTGTGGATGGTTTTAGACCGGTAAATCAATACTGAACTTCGATCCCTCGCCGGGTTCGCTGGCGACGCTGATGCGGCCGCCATGCTGTTCCACGATCTGCTTCACGATCGCGAGTCCCAGGCCAGTGCCGCGTTTTTTGGTGGAAAAGAAGGGCTCAAAGACTCGGTCGCGCGTGGCTTTGTCCATGCCCCTGCCGTGGTCTGCAATCGTGATGCGCGCGTAATGCTTGGGCGGTTGTCCGTCGCCGTCAGCCTCGGGCGGCAGCAATTCTGTCGAGATTAGCACCGCATCATTTTCCTGGCTGGCGTCGACAGCATTCGCAATCACATTCACAAACACCTGCCGCAACTGGTACGGATCCCATTGGCCCACGATTGAGCGGCCCGTGAAGTTCTTTTCGAGCGTCGTATTCTTCTCGCGTATCTTGTCGGTGACGAGATCGATACTGCGTTCGAGCGAATCGTGCAGATCGACTGCGGATCGTTCGAGTTCCTTCTGACGTGAGAACTGGGTCACGTCGACCACAAGCTTGTTGAGGTGTTTAATGCCGCGCTCGACGAGCTCGATCGTGTTCAGCGCCTCTGCATCGTTAACACTATCGCGCAACATGGAAACACCGAGACGAATGCTGCCGAGCGGATTGCGAATCTCGTGCGCAACCTGCGTCGTCGCCTGGCCCACCGCAGCGAGCGATTCGCTGCGTCGGACCGTCTGCTCAGCCGCCGCTGCTTCCGTGGCATCTACGAGAGTCACAATCTGTCCGCGTTCGTCGTTAATTGCGAGTGGTGATGAGTAGACGTCGAAAGATTTATCTTCATCGTCAACCCGAGCTATCAAACGTCCGTGATAAGTGTTTTTGTTTACTCGAATCGACGTCACGGTCTCCAGCATCTTCATAGCATCCTCAGGCCCCAGCTTCTCCAGCACTGAAGCACCTATAGTGGCCCCAGGGAAGATTCTGAAGAAGGCTGCATTCGCACTGCGAATTCGATCGTCGTTATCGATGGCGGCGACCGCGCTGACCATCCCTTGCAATAGTTGAGTAGTAAACGTCCGTTCGCGGCGAGTTTCCAACATACTGCGCCGCATCTGACTGAAATGACGTTGCACTTCCCAGATCGTTCCTGTCGCTACAAGGGCACCGACGAGAAGCGCTGCGATGCTCCAGGTAATGATCGACTTCCTGGAACTTTGTTGCATCGCAATCACATTGTCGACCACCTCATCATCTTTGGTTTGCACCTTATCAAATAGAGCGTTCAAATCGTCGTCAACGGTGCGAAACCTCGCGAACCCCTTTTGGTTGTACAGTTTCGTGTCTTCCGTGGCCGCAATGAAGGTTTGGAGATCATCGCGCAGTTTTTGCCACGCTGGTTCCTGTGAGAGAGGAGGAGTGTCTACTTTTCGTGCGGCGTCTCTAACTTCATCGCGAGTATTGTTCAAGGGTAAATCGAAGGGAGGAGTGAGATCCGGTGTTCTAGCTCCTGCCTTGTCACGAATGCGCGCCTCGTTATTAAGCTTTGTGACTTTTAGTCGCAGTTCCCATAACAAACTGATTCGCGCGGAACGTTGCAGCCCAACATCGCGGGCCTGAAATCCGACATTGCCCATTTGCCTGACGCTCACGATGCCGATAGTCAAGATGAGTCCAAGGAGGAGAACAAACCCGATGATTAAGAAAGTGATTGCCGGCGCGACACTGCGTCTGCCTGACTCAAGAGACCCTGCCGCCTCGGAGCCCGAATCAGGCGTGCGACGGTAAACGACTTCAGGTTTTTGTGAAGGAGGTTGCATCAATAATCTTACGGCTTCGCGTCCATCCAATTGTCGCCCACACCAACATCAGCCACAAGGGGTACGTCGAGCGACACGGCGGTTTCCATTTCGTGTTTCAGTATCTCCGTGACCTTCGTCACCTCGTTCTCGGGGACTTCGACCAGCAATTCATCATGCACCTGCATCAGCATTCGCGACTTAAGCCCCTCACGCTTGAACTCCTCATCCACTCGGAGCATCGCGATCTTCACGATATCACTTGCCGTTCCCTGGATTGGCATGTTTATCGCTTCTCGCTCTGCCGCCTTGCGAATGTTCGCGTTGCGATCCGTGATTCCGGCCAGCGGTCTGATGCGACCATATATTGAACGCACGTACCCGTGCTCGCGCGCGCGAATGGGTACTTCCTCCATGTAACGACGCACGCCTTTGTACGTGTTGTAGTAATCCTCAATAACCTTCTTTGCTTCCTGACGCGAGATTCCGACGCGTTGCGACAGTCCCCACGGCTCGATGGCGTATGCGATCGCGAAGTTAACGATCTTTGCAAACCGGCGTGCCTCCTTGAGTTCTTCGTCTGTCCGAGCGCCGAAGACCAGTCGCGCCGTCCGCGCGTGAATGTCTTCACCCTTCTGAAATGCCTCCAGCATCACCGGATCCTGCGTGATGTGGGCCAGTAGACGTAATTCAAGCTGAGAATAGTCGGCGGAGATGATCTTGTTTCCCTTTTCGGCAACGAATGCGCGGCGGATACGCCGTCCCATTTCACTGCGAATCGGAATGTTTTGAAGATTCGGATCACTCGACGACAATCGCCCGGTCGCAGCAACAGTTTGATTGAGCTGGCAGTGAATGCGGCCGTCCGTTGCGATCTGATGTGGCAACGCGTCAGTATAAACGCTCTTCAGCTTGTCGAGCTCGCGATACTCGATAATCAAGCGCGGTAACTCAAACTGCTGGGCCAACTCTTCGAGCACTGCTTTGCTCGTCGAGATGCGGCCGGTTGAAGTTTTGCGGCCAATGTCGATATTCAAGTCCGAGAGCACTTCACCAACTTGCTTCGGGGAACCGATATTGAATTCGCGCCCCGCAAGCTCGTAGATCTTGAGAGTGAGTTTATGGAGCTCCTGACCGATGTAACTCGACAGGTCGGCGAGAACCTTTGGATCGACTTTTAATCCCGCGCGCTCCATGCGATAGAGCAACGGCGCCAGCGGTAGTTCGACTTCCGAGTAAATCGTCTCGAGATTCTTATCGAGAATTCGATTGCGAAGCACGTGCGCAGTTTGAATGGTCAGATCCGCGGCGAGAGCCGTTTGCCAGGCCGTCTCGGGCCAATTTACGGCCGGCGTGTTGTTAACTTCGATTCCGAGCGCTTCGCCGGCTAAATCATTCAATTCATATTTACTGCGGGTTGGGTCGAGAAGATAAGCGGCGAGGTAAGTATCATCCTTGACCCCTTCAAGAGTGATGTTGAAACGATCCAAGAGTCCAACCGCGCGCTTCATGTCGTGAACCGACTTCTCAATCAAACCATTTGATAACACGTCGCGTAGCGTCGCGACTGCGCTATCGATTCCGCCGGAAAACTTTTCGAGATCGACATAAGTCGAGACACCCGCCCTGGTCGAGAAAGCGAGTCCACGCGTTGCTTGTAACTCAGTAAAGCACTCCTGTTCGCCAGTTCCCGCGGGAGTTGAATCAGCAATAGCTACCCCAACGCTCTCAGCATCGAAAAGAGTTCGGACCAGATCGTCGAGGTCGCTCTTTTTCTGAATAATCCTGTAATTACGTGCGGCTTCGGCTGACGCAGGCCGCTCCACGGCGGCGTCAGCATAATCTTTTTGTAGAAGTGTAAATTCCAACTCGTGAAAGAGCTCATAAGCAGCGGCTCGATCCGCCGGTCGCGCTTTGACCTCGTCGAGATCGAGAGTCATATCGAGGTCGCAGCGAATGCGGGCCAGTTCTCTCGACTGGCGAATCAAATCGGCGTTGTTGCGCAACGACTCGCGGTAAGTTTTGTGCTTGACTGACTCCCAACCTGCCAGCGCGGCTTCGATCGATCCGAACTGCTGAATAATCTGCACTGCCCCCTTCGAACCGATACCGGGTGCGCCGGGAATGTTGTCGATCGAGTCGCCCATCAGTCCTAACAGGTCGACGAGCTTGCCGGCAGGAACACCAAACTTGTTCTCGACCCACGCTTCGTCGCACCACTCAATCGGAGGCACAGGCTCTTTACGCTTTACCACCTGCGAATTCTGACGCATGCAAACGACGTAAGGATCGTGCACGAGCTGGCACATGTCTTTGTCGTTGGAAACGATGACTGCCTGCATCTTCTTCTCTTCGACTTGCTTTGCGAGCGTGCCAATCACGTCGTCGGCTTCGTAACCGGGAAAGTTGATCACGGGAATGTTGAACGCTTCGCAAAGTCGAAAGATGTAGGGCATCTGTTTCGACAGGTCGTCCGGCATCTCCGTACGGTTGGCTTTGTAGTCGGCGAAGGTCTCGTGCCGAAACGTCTTTTCGCGCGACTCGAAAATGGCAGCTATGTAGTCGGGTTGCTCTTCACGTAACAGCTTGATGAGCATGTTGGTAAAGATGTAAACGGCTTGCGTAACAAATCCCTTGGATGTCGCGAGCGGCTGCGCGCGATTAACCATCGGCGCATAGAACGCCCTAAAGATGTGCGACATCGAGTCGATTAGGAAGACACGTTGAGGTCGATCACTGGTTGCGACAGATTCTTTGGCAGGCATGTGAGGAGATCATATCTCCACAGATTACACAGATCAATCAGCCCGATCTCTGGATAACTCGACGACGTGGGCCCGCACCGTTTCGCCGAGGGTTTCGAGGTTGTATCCGCCCTCGAGACAGGAAACGAGTCGTCCCTGACAACTACTGTCGGCCCACTGTTTCAAGGCGCGCGTCATATCCACAAAATCCTGGTCCGTGAGGAGCAATTGGCCGAGTGGATCGCCACGGTGAGAATCAAAACCGGCGGAGATGATGATCAGGTCGGGGCTGAAGTTCGCCGACATTTCCTCCAGCGCGGCTTCAAAACCTCGCTTGTGATCCACCGCCGGAGTAGCAGCACGCAGAGGTAAATTAAGTGTGAACCCCAGGCCGCGGCCGGTGCCCTTCTCGCCGCGCGATCCCGTTCCCGGGTACCACGGATACTGGTGCGACGAGAAAAAGTAGACCGTTGGATCGTCGTAAAAGATTCCCTGCGTGCCGTTGCCGTGATGCACGTCCCAATCGATGATTGCGACCTTCTCGATTTCCGGATACTTCTGTTGCGCATAGCGCGCCGCCACTGCCACGTTGTTGAAGAGACAAAAGCCCATCGCACGTTCTTCAGTCGCGTGATGTCCCGGCGGCCGCACGGGAACAAAAGCATTCTTCACGTCACCAGCCATAATCAAATCTATCGCCTGGCACGGAGCGCCGGCTGCACGTTTGGCAGCGTCCAGTGAACGCATGGATACCACCGTGTCTTGATCAAGATAGCCGGTGCCTTCACTCACGACTCTTTCGACTTGCTTGTAAAGCTGTGGCGAGTGCGCGGCTTGAATGTCGCCACGCGGCGCTTCCCTCGCCTCGACCTCGCGCAGTTTGGACCAGAGTTCAGTATCGGCACGCAGCGCGTCCATCACTACTCTGTAGCGTAAAGGATTTTCAGGATGCCCGGGTCCGGTGTCGTGCTCGCGAAAAACGGGATGATGAACGATGGCGGTGGTCATGCACGACAAATTACCAAGTACGAAGCACAAAGTACAAAGACCAAACACTGTCTTAATCCAAATTCGACCAACGTACCAAATTCAAACAAACAAGAGATCGGCCAGATCGCCGTACCCGTATGTTCTTCAAACAATTCCGGTGTTTTTCATTGAGGAATAGGGTTTGCCACTGCTGAGGGTCAGAAGCAAGGTCAGCAATGTACACCAGCGAAGCGTTCATGGAGGATCAGGGATGAAGAGGTTACTCGCTTTAATACTAGTTCTAACTCTACTCGTCATAACTGGAACGATCGTGTCAGCCGAAGGTCAAACACGTCGCCGCCATAAATCGAAGTTCGGTCGCAAAGCCAGGACTGCAGCAATCATCGCCGGTGGAGCCGGTGTCGGTGCTTTAGTTGGCGGCAAGAAAGGCGCAGCGATCGGTGGAGGCGGCGCAGGCTTATACGCGTTCAATCGTCACGCGGCGCGCAGACATTTCAAAGGTAAGACACGAACTATCGGCACTGTGGCCAGTGGTACGGCGGTGGGTGGCGGTGTCGGCGCAGTCGCCGGTGGTAAACGCGCAGCAGCGATTGGTGCGGGTGCCGGCGCTGCCGGTTCATATCTCTATTCACGTCACACACGCAGGAAACGTCACCGACGTTACTAATAAGAGTTGGATTACGATCTCGACAAAATGTTTAGCACATACGGAGGCAAGTGATGGCATACGATGAAGAACAAGCAAAAAGAAGCCGAGTGGTAGTGGAGACACCGAACGAACGACGCGAGGTGGTCCATACACAGTCGGTGCGGGATAACAGCGGTATTTCCGCAGGCATGGTCGGCGTGCTTGTTGTGGTAGCTATCGCATTGATAACAATGCTGGTCCTGTTTTGGATGAGTAGTCAGCCGGCAACGGATAACGCAAACCTCGCGGCGCAACAGCCGACAACGGTGGTGCAGCAGCCGGCGCCGGTGCAGCAGCCTCCGATAATCGTTCAACAGCCCGCGCCCGTCACAACGCAGCCGGCGCCAATCATCGTGAACCCGCCGGCAGGTGGTACTGGTGGAACTACAGCCACCGACAACATGAGCATGGACTCGACGATTCAGGCGGCGGTCGACAAGAAACTGTCGGACGATCCGGCAATCTCGCCACTGGGCATCACGGCTTCAGTGCTGAACGGAAAGGTGATGTTGCTGGGAACGGTGAAGTCCGAGGCGGTGAAGGCTCAGATCGAAAAAATGGTGAAACAGGTCAAGGGTGTAAAGGAAGTCGATAACCAGATCAGCGTGATAGCTGAATAACATATTAGCCACGGATGGACGCGGATTGTTGACGGATTATCCGTCTTCAATCCGCGTTTCTCTGTGGCTACTTGATCTCAAACGTCATCAAACTCTTTGACTTCACTGCCGCTATCGCCGCCGCGATCAATGAACCAAGTCCGCCAATCACGACAGAAAGTGGCGCGCCGATGAACCCGGCAAGAACGCCTGCCTCCAATTCTCCAAGCTGTGGACCACCCATGAAGAACATCATGTTGATTGAGGTCATGCGACCGCGCAAATGGTTCGGAGTGACTAGCTGCCGGATGGTCTGACGTAAGACTGTGCTCACGGTATCCGCCGCACCCGTAATCGCGAGCATTAGCAGTGAAACCCAGTACACAGTGGAAACTCCGAATCCCGCAGTCGCCACTCCAAAAACCGCCACTGAGGCAACCACCAGCCGTCCCTGCCTACGCAGAGTTCCCAGCCGCGCCATCACAAGAGCAGTGAAAACGGACCCGATTGCGGGAGCAGCAGCGAGGAAGCCATAACCTCGAGCACCGACGTGCAAGCGTTCCTGCGCAAAGATCGGTAAAAGCAGAGTCGCGGAAGCAAAGAAGGTCGCTACGAAATCGAGCGTCATTGTTTGCACAATAATCGGCGTGTGCCAGACGAATCTCAGTCCTTCTTTCAAAGCCGCGAGGCTCAATGCATCTTTGCGTTCAATCTGCAAATCCGGCTGTCCACTTGCTCCCATCGCAACAAGCGCTCCAATCACTGCCACAAACGAGAGTGCATTGATTCCGTAGATGATTGCCGGTCCGCTTTCAGCAAGCAGGAAACCCGCGATCGCAGGTCCCGCGATAGTGGCGACGTTGAAAACGATGACTGCGAGACTAACAGCATTGGGAAAATCTTCGATCGGCACGAGAGTAGGCATGAGCGCCTGTCGAGCGGGAGTATCGAAGGCCGTTGCTGCAGCGGCGATGCTGCTGAGCACGTAGATAGGCCAAACGCTCTTGAAGCCCGAGAGAGTGCCGGCTGTCAGGAGCGCTGCGCTCGCCAGCATGATGGTCTGCGTTACGATCATCAGTCGCTTGCGATCGATCGCGTCCGCCACCACGCCGCCTGCAAGTGAGCAAAGAATTATTGGTACGCCGCGGAAGAGCCCAACGAGGCCGAGTGCAAACGGGGATTTTGTGAGGAGGTAAACGTGCCAGTTGATCGCGACAAACTGCATCTGCGACCCGGTCACGGACACAATCTGGCCCAACCAAAGGAGCCTGAAGTCGCGGTGACGTAGCGCTGCAAATGCCGAACTGTTGGAAGACTTCACGTATCGCCGTAAGACTCATTCAACTTACGAAAATGGTAGGCCATGGCGGCATGGCGTAGCAACTCAGTCATGCGGTCGTGATGCTCGCGCGCAGCCTGTAGGAAGAAACGCCAGAACTCACGCCGCTCGGCATCAAGCACGCCGAGCTTAAAGGCAATACGCAGAAATGCGGTCACTGCTTTGAAACCGTGATACTGGTGTGCTTCGGGGATGTCGTGCGGCAGCACGCGTTGCAGAGAGTCGAGCGCCCGGCGATAGTATTCACTGGGTTTGTAAATTGTCCGCATGATGCGCTGATACCCGGTGATGAGCGTATCGACGTCCATCTTCGGAATGAAGTTCACGGTCGCGATGGTGTTGTTGCCGGTAGCGTCGGCGCCGAGCAGGCGTCCTTCTCTTTCCAGTCGCTTCCACAACTGCGTGTCGGGAAGTGCATTCAGCATTCCCACCATCGCCATCGGAATTGCACTCTCGCGAATGAAGTCGATCTGTCGTTCGAAGATATCGTCCGGATCGTTGTCAAAGCCCACAATGAAGCCCGCCATCACTTCCATACCGTGACTCTGAATCCTTCTCACTGAGTCGAGCAGGTTTCCGCGATTCTGCGACTTCTGCGCTTCCTTGAGACTCTCCTCCACCGGAGTCTCGATCCCGAGAAAGACGCGACGAAATCCAGCATCCTTCATTGCGGTTAACAGATCGTCGTCGTCCGCGAGGTTCACACTGGCTTCAGTCAGGAGTGAAAACGGATAACCGTTTTTCTTTTGCCACTCGATCAAAGCAGGCAAAAGTAACCGCACGTTCTTCTTGTTGCCGATAAAATTGTCGTCGACGATAAAGAGTGGGCCACGCCAACCGAGCTGTTTCAGTGCGTCAAACTCGGCGATCATCTGCTGGTTGCTCTTGGTGCGCGGGACACGCCCGTAGATCTCGATGATGTCGCAGAACTCACACGAGAATGGGCAGCCACGCGAGTACTGCACTGACATGCAACTGTATTTCTTTAGATTCACAAGACCAAAGTCAGCAACCGGCGCCAAAGACAACGGCGGACGCTCCGGTGCTTTGTAGATGCGTTTCGCTTCACCGCGTTCGAGGTCGGAGAAGAATTGAGGAAGTGTGGTTTCGGCTTCACCCTGGAAGATGTGGTCCGCGTAAGGAAGCTCTTCGATGGTACTGGTGACGTATGGGCCGCCCAGCACGATAATCTTTCCCCGTTCCTTACAACGCTTCACTGTTTCATGAAGTGATACCTTCTGAGCCAGCATGCCGGTAATGAAGACCATGTCGGCCCATTCGATCTGGGAGTCTTTCAGTCGCTCAATATTTAAATCAACCAGGCGGCGTTCATAGGATTTTGGCAGTAAACCGGAGACAGTCAACAGTCCGAGCGGTGGAAATACGGAGCGCTTGCCCTCAAACGGCAGCGCGTACCGAAAGCTCCAGTACGTTTCAGGAAACTCCGGATTAACCAGTAAGATTTTCATTGCGTCCTCCTCCCAGGTTTGGGCGCATCATTTTTCGTTATGGGGAAGTTTTCTGAACGAACAAATTGCGACCTACAGCCGATATAAACAGATGTTCGTTACAAAACCAATCGGGGCGAGTAATAGTTGTGTAAAAATACGGCAACTCGAAGCTCGATGCAAACATCAATGTTGTGCTATAAATCGTCTGCTTAACTCGCCTGAGTCTCTAAAGAAGGTACACCGAATATGAAAATAAAACTTTCACGCGCACTTGCCGCCATTTTAATGGTTATCTTTTCCCTCTCACCGGTATGGGCCACCTGCGGTGGCGGTGGCGGCGGTGGAACTGGTGGCGTTGGCGGCGGCGGTAGCAGAAGTGAAGGCCCCGCACCTCCAGTATATAAAGTGCCGTGGAAGATCTGGGAAGCTCGCACTGCTCCACAAAAGGGACTGGTTCTCTATTGGTTCCCGGCCAGCAATGACGAGATCAAGAAATCAAGCCTGCTGGCGTCGCGAATTCTCACGCTTTATTCAGCGCAATGCGTTTCCATGACCGTTGCGGACTCCAAGACACCGGAATTGCAGCCAATCATCGGCAATTCCTCGGTGCCAGTCGCAGTGTTGGCGAATATTGATGGATCGCCGATTAACAAAGTCGAGAATACGGGCGGCAAACTCAAAGTCGAACAGGTCGAGAAACTGGTCGACGCGGAGATGAAGCAGCGCGAGACCGCTCTCGACACCCACCTGAAAGAGGCGAAGGAAAAAGCGAAAGCCGGAGATAACCCGGGCGCAATCGCACTTCTCAAACCGGTCGCGGAAGAAAAATGCCTGTTCCCGAAGAAGGCGAAAGACGCCTCCAAAGAGTTGAAGAAACTCGGGGTGGAAGAGATTGGCAGTATTCCCGACGCACCAATTCTCGATCGCGTCCAGAGTGCTCGCGTCGAAGCCGTGATGCGCAGCGGCCTCATCGCCGAGATAGCTGAGAAATACGCCACCGCCGAAAGGCTCTACCAGCGAGCACATCGGATGGATCCCGCTGATCCGACACCGCTGCGTTACCTCGGCGAACTTTATCGACATCACACCGGCGAGTGGGATAAAGCAAAAGCCATCTTCAACACGATTCTCAACATGCCTGCCGATGCGGTAGCGCGTGCAGTTGCACTTCACGGTCTCGGCAAGATCACGATTCATGAAGGCGAATTCAAGAAAGGCTTGTCGCTGATGGAGCAGTCAGTCGCGGAGTATCCACTCGCGCTGGCCTATCGTAATCTGGCAGTTTACTGGAACTCCGAAGGCGATCTGGAACAGGGCAATGCATACACGCAAAAGGCGCTTGCTCTCGATCCGAAGGATCCATACAACCTCGTGTTCGCAGCAGTTTTCATGGCGGCTTCAGGACACGGTGACGAGGCTCTGAAGATCGCGCGCGCCAATCGAAATCTGTTACCGGCGTCGTACAACCTCGCGGCGATTTATGCGCAGACAGGTCACAAGCGTGAAGCGCTCGCATTGTTGCAACGACACTTCTTCCAGTACGAGCGTTATCAGTCTGTCCGTGCCAAGGAAATGATGGAAGCGCGTGTCGATGCGGTATTCGACTCGCTGCGTCAGGACTCAGCATTTCTGGCACTCACGAGTGGCGCTGACGGCAGGCTCCAGATGCCCATGAAGAGTATGACGGGCTCGGCCAATCAAGATTGATCATCCCATAGCGGCCACGGATCCGCGCTGATCCGTGGTCGCTAATAGGAGACTCCCCATAGTCCAAGTCCGCGAATACCGCATCTGGCAAGTAATCACAGCCTCCGCCGTCGGTACCATGATCGAGTGGTACGACTTCTATATCTTTGGCAGTCTCGCCGTAATCATCTCGCCGCTCTTCTATCCGAAAGGTAACAACACCCTCGCACTCATCGCTTATCTGTCGACGTTTGCCGTCGGCTTTGTGGTGCGACCCTTTGGAGCTCTCTTCTTTGGACGTATCGGCGATCTCGTCGGACGCAAGTATGCGTTCCTGGTGACGCTCATCATCATGGGTGGCGCCACGGCGGCGATTGGTTTTCTGCCGACGTACGTGACGATCGGTATGGCAGCACCGATACTGCTTTTAGTGATCAGGGTGTTACAGGGATTGGCACTGGGCGGTGAGTATGGCGGCGCTGCTGTTTACGTCGCCGAGCATGTGCCGGATGCAAAGCGCGGGTTCTACACAAGCTTTATTCAAATAACGGCAACGCTAGGGCTGTTTGTCTCCCTCGTCGTCGGGATCATCGTGCAAAACTCGATGACAGATACGGCATTCAAGTCCTGGGGTTGGCGTATACCGTTCATCATCTCACTCTTTCTGGTCGGCGTGTCGCTTTACATTCGGCTGCGCATGAAAGAGTCGCCGATCTTCCAACAAATCAAAGGGGCGGGTATGACGTCTGCGCGACCGCTCGTTGAAGCGTTTACGCACTGGGACAATCTGAAGCGTGTTTTGATTTCTCTTTTTGGCGCGACGGCGGGACAGGGAGTGGTTTGGTACACGGGTCAGTTTTATGCGCTTTTCTACTTGCAGACGGTCTTGAAGGTGAACCCGCGCTCAGCGCAGTACATCATCGCGATTGCGCTGCTGTTTGCCATGCCGCTGTTCGTGTTTATGGGTGCGCTTTCCGATCGTATTGGGCGCAAATGGATCATGATGGCGGGATGTTTGCTGGCGGCGATTTCATACATGCCCATCTATGGAGCGATGCAACGCGCCGCCGGGTCGAATGTGGTTACAACTCAATCGAAACTGGATCCGGTGACGGGTGCTACAAGCCTCATCCCTCAAACAGATGTTAACGGCACGTTGCAAGCAGCGAATGAAGTGCTGACTTATGTAGATTTCCGGACATTAATCAGCGCACCAGCAGCTCAGAAACTCATCCTGCTCGTGTTCATTCAAGTCTTCTTCGTAACCATGGTCTACGGACCAATAGCCGCTTACCTGGTAGAAGCATTTCCGGCAAAGATCCGATACACATCGCTCTCGCTTCCCTATCACATCGGCAACGGCGTCTTCGGCGGACTACTACCCGTAATCGGCCTCTCGGTGGTGGCAAGAACCGGGGACATCTACGCCGGTCTCTACTATCCAATCATCGTGGCGAGCATAACGTTTATCGTGGGCTCGTTGCTGCTAAGAGAGACCAGGCACACGCTGATTTGGGATGAGATAAAGTCGTCTTGACGCTAGTGTTGCTTCAGACTTAATCTGCGTTCATGAATTATCAGGACTACATCACGATCGATCCTAACAAGCGAGGGGGAAAGCCTTGTGTGCGTGGTTTACGAATCACTGTTTACGAGGTATTGGAATATCTGGCTTCAGAAATGACTGAAGATGAGATACTCGCCGATTTCCCTGACCTTACGCGAGAAGACCTGAAAGCGTGTATCGCTTTTGCCGCCGACCGCGAACGTAAGCTGATGACCGTTCCTGCCGCATGAGGTTCTTATTTGACCAGAACCTTTCGCCTAAGCTCGTCCTGCTCCTCGCAGATCAATTCCCGAATTCTATGCATGTTCGAGATGTAGGGCTAGAAGCTGCCGATGATCAGTCGGTGTGGAATTATGCCGGCAGCCAAGGCCTCGTGATCGTTTCAAAAGATTCCGACATGCATCAACGCAGCTTTTTATTTGGTGCGCCACCTAAAGTGGTGTGGGTCCGGCTGGGCAACTGTTCGACGTCAGATGTCGCTGATTTGCTACGTCGACACGTGCAAACACTGGAACAATTCGAAGCCGACGAACTCGCCTCATTCCTCAGCTTGTCGTAGATTTTTGTCAGTTATTTCGCTCATCCTTTACACTATCGTTGATTATGAAAGAAAAAATAAATAAGCCGAGGGCTTTCATTTCTTACTCCTCGCTTGACAGTACTTTTATTGAGAAGATCGAAAGCAGCTTGCGAAGTTGCCAGATCGAACCTTGGAGAGATCATACTGAGATCAGAGATGGACGACCTTGGCTAGATTCGATTTTCGAAGAAGGTCTACCGACGTGCGACGTGATTATTGCTTATTTTACTAGTAACTCGCTGAATTCAGACATGGTCGCACGCGAAGTAGATGCAGCTCAACTTCGCTTACTTTCAGATAAAGGCGTCTCCTTTCTTCCATACGTCGACCATTCAGATACACGGAAAAACCTGAGGCTGGATCTCAAAACCCTGCACTGTCGAGTTTGGAACGCCGAAAACTTCTATGAGGTTCTTCCTTCGGTAGTGGCCGAAATTTGGCGCAGTTATGCTGAGCGTGTTGTGGGTATAGCAGTAGCTCAGGAACGAACCCGTCGACTCGAGGCTGAACTTGAGCTGAAAGATATTCGCTCGAGCCTCAACGATTCGGCGTTTACTGCCCAAGAAGAACGCGAGTTTCAATACGTGCATGGCAAGGTAAAAGGGCTAAAAGATGCTGTTGCGAAAGTTTACGCAAACAGAGCTGCTGGTGAAAAAGTTAGGGTGTTAGGCACATGCCGCGTCAAAGTATCCTTCGTAGAGTTACTGAAAAGAAGGATTGATAAAAACAAAGATTATTTCGGCGACGGCTTTCTCGATGACATCGATGATGAATTACGATCTTCTCATCATATTGCTGAATTACTAGGTGAGGGGAAACTCGGGAAGCTGAAATTTATTACCGATTTCACTCCTACGTTGCGAATACATGCCCTCTTAACTGAAAGTAAGAAAACCTTAATCTTGAACGAGTTCGAGGTGACTAATTTGGCCTTCAGTGACAAGATGTACCGATTTATTTCCTGGCTTGATTATTACGAACTATTTGGACCGGAACCGCTGTACGAAATAGTTGAATTTAGCCATAGCGAGTCTGAAACGTGATGAGTTCCTAATCTGAGCTCTAGTCTTTAAGTTTAAAGTCCTCGCGAGAACGCGGCTAGTTTCTATAAACCACTCCATTCTTCATCACGAATACCACTTTCTGCATGTTCTCAATGTCCTGCAACGGATTGCCTGAGACGGCGACGATGTCGGCCCATTTGCCGGTCGTTAAGGAGCCGAGGTGATTGTCCCAGCCTAATAGTCGTGCGGCGTTTGAGGTACCCGCGACGATTGAATCCATGGGACTCATGCCGCCCCATTGAACCATTAACACGAACTCGTGTCCGTTTGTGCCATGAGGGACAACACCGGCATCGGTTCCCAGGGCGATCAGAACTTTGTTCGCAACCGCCAGTTTGATTGCATGACGTGCTGCGGCAGCCGCAGCTAGGGCTTTTTCGGCACGCAATCCCTTCAACACTCCTGACTTCGCTGCTCGCTCGACTGCTTCTGACGCGGATAGTGTCGGCACCAGAAAAGTGCCGCGCTCCTTCATTAAGCGCGCACCCTCTTCATCGAGAAACGAACCGTGTTCAATTGACGAGACCCCCGCCCGCACAGCTAACTTGATTCCCTCGGTACCATGCGCATGCGCAGCTACCTTCCGCTCGAGTTTGTGCGCCTCATCGACCAACGCTTTTAACTCTTCAAACGTATACTGAGTCGCACCCACTGCATCTCCTTCAGACAACACACCGCCGGTTGCGCAAGTCTTGATCACGTCAGCACCGTACTTGATCTGGTAACGAACCGCCGCGCGAATCTGCTCTGGTCCATCAGCGACGCCTTCTTCGATGCCCGGATCAAACAATCCGGGCCGAAAACCATTCTCATCGCAATGCCCGCCCCGAATGCCGAGCGCATGGCCCGCGGTCATCATTCGTGGTCCGGGCGTCCAACCTTCATTGATCGCTTTTCGCAAAGCCATGTCGTCAAACTTCCCCGATGCGCCGACGTTCCGCACGGTAGTGAACCCAGCCATCAACGTGGCGCGCGCGTGTTCCACACTGAGAATCGCCGCAAACGATTCGAAATCCCTGACCGGAGCATCTTCACCGGCCGGATCACCCAGCACACGACCGACCAGATGTGTGTGGGCATCGATAAATCCGGGCATGAGCGTCACGTCGCCGAGATCGATCACTTTGGCGTTCGCAGGTACGTTGATGGATCCGGCGGGGCCAATGGCGGTGATCATATTGTCCGTCACTACTACAACGGCGTTGTTGATCGCAGCGGCGCCGGTGCCATCGATCAATCGAGCAGCCTTCAGCACAACTGTTCCCTTACCGACGGGAGCTTGCGGTGTGATCCGTGGAGTCGAAGTTTGTGACACGACTGCCAGAAACATCAGGTGGATCAGAAGCAATGCCTGGCAGGCAGATCTAAAATTTTTCAATGGTTCTTCCTTGGAGTGGGAATCGAGATTCGAGCCGCGTATTCTAGTAGAGATTCAATCGAGAATAAAACTTTCCTAAACGAAGCTGTTTGATTGACAGCCGAACCAGTCTTTGGCAACTTCTATCGCGATCCCCTTTTCTTCTTATAAGAACGCTGAAGTAACAAACGCAATGCCCAAACACTGGACGGCTAAATCCCCAATGTCTGGCTATGCCGTCGCCGTTGCTGCGACGGTTGCTGTTGTTGTACTCAGGCTTCTCCTCTCGCGCCTGCTCGGCGATTCCGCATACTTTTTCCCCTTTGTAATCGCGGTAACTGTTTCCGCGTGGTATGGAGGACTCAAACCCGGACTGCTTTCGACGGTGCTGGGAGCGCTGGCGGCTATCTTTTTCTTTGTTCCGCCGTACTACACGTTGCGAATTTCGGATCCGAGAATTGTAACTGGCCTCATCTTCTTTGTGATTGCGAACGTTACGATCTCGTTCGTTTGCGATGCATTGCACAAAGCTCTTCGACGCGTCGAACTAAGCGAGACCCAAGCGCTGCAACACGTCAAGGACATCGAACACCGAGACCAGGCATTACGCGATGCTCAGCAGCAGTTATCCCTGATCACTGACTCGATGTCGGCGCTCGTTACTCGCTGCACAGCAGACTTGAAATATTCATGGGTGAGTAAACCGTATGCTGACTGGCTGCAAAGATCTCGAAACGAAATCATCGGCGCACCCATCGAAGAGATTATCGGGAAGGCAGCGTTCGACGTTCTGCGGCCTTATTTTCAAAAGACGCTCAAAGGTGAGACAGTCCGGCTGGAGCACGAAATCGAATTCCGGAATATCGGTCACCGCTGGGTGAACACCGTATACACGCCTACGTGTGCAACCGATGGTATACCTGACGGCTGGGTTGCCGTTGTTATCGACATCGACGAACAAAAACGATCCGAAGAGGCTCTCCGCACGACTGATCGTCGCAAAGACACTTTTCTCGCCGTCCTGGCGCATGAGCTGCGAAACCCACTCGCACCGATGCGCAACGCCCTTGAACTCTTAAGACGTTCAGATACAAACGCGGTAATCAACCAACGCGCGCGCGCTACGATGGAAAGACAGCTATCGCATATGGTCCGTCTTGTGGACGACTTGCTCGATCTCTCGCGCATCAACAGCGACAAACTCCAACTGCAGAAACAACCGGTAGTGTTGTCGGAAGTCGTCTCGCAAGCCGTCGAAACCGTGCGACCGCTGATCGCTGAGGCGCGTCACGAGTTATCAATCGAGCTGCCGTCCGAACCGCTGCAATTAAACGCCGACACAGTGCGCTTGTCGCAGGCGTTTTCAAATCTCCTCAACAACGCTTGTAAGTACACCGATCCCGGCGGACATATTTCTTTGACGGCCATTCAAACAGATGGACACGTTGAGGTGTCAATACGCGATAACGGTATGGGAATCCCGACGGACCTCAGTCCCAGGCTGTTCGAGATGTTTACTCAGGCAGACAACACACTACAACGGCAACACGGAGGACTCGGAATCGGATTGGCATTGGTAAAGCGACTGGTTGAAATGCACGAGGGCCAGGTATCGGCCGGCGCGAATCCCGCCGGACAAGGCAGTGAATTCCTGGTGAAACTTCCGCTTATGACAATTCCTAAAGCAAACGAATCATCAACTCCTTACGCTGCTCCCAACAAAAGTGAAGCGGCGCTACGCATCCTCGTAGTCGACGACAATCGAGACTCGGCTGAAACTCTGACCATGTTGCTCGAGCTAATGGGCAATGAGGTGAGTGTTGCGTACGACGGAGAGCAGGCGCTGGCGATTGCAAAGGAGATCAAGCCCGATGTCGTGTTGCTGGACATCGGGCTGCCAAGGATGAACGGTTACGAGGTCGCTCGACAGATCCGCCAGGAACCATGGGGTAGCAATCCGACTCTAGTTGCTATCACAGGTTGGGGCCAAACTGAAGACAAAGATCTTTCCCGCGAGTCAGGCTTCGATCATCACCTCGTGAAACCGGTCGACCACGATCAGTTACTGAACCTCATTCAGAAGCGTAAGACCGCGTAGGCCTGATTTCGTCAGCAGGAGATCGGAATACTCGTGCCAAACGCCGCGTTCACGTACGCTAAAAACCCTTGTGCCGAAAGCGTATCGAGCCGGTAATCAACGTTCGTTGAACGGCAGACGGAGTCGCCCGTGATCGTGATCGAGACGATGGTCTGCTGCCCGTTAAGGCTCATGAAGTTTGGTCCACCTGAATCACCAAAACACGTTCCGCCGTTGCCGGTGGAGGAATTCTGCGACAAACGCAGATAGCCGCCATTCAGCGAGTTGAAGCTCGAAAACGAGAACATTCGTGGAACGGGATTCAGATCCTGGAAGAACGGGACACCGCCACTCACAACGCGATTTTGCACGCCGTAACCAACGTTCGTGAACTGCGCCTTTTTCAATCCGTTTTGAGCCGCAAGCTGATCGAGCAAGCCGCAACTCGGCAGTATTGCAGGCGAAACTCCCTGAACATTTCTCTGCAGGATCAAGGCACCGATATCGCCGGAGTCGCTCTGGCTTTGGTTGTAATTCGGATTTGTAACCACGTGGGCCACGGCCAGGAGACTTGTCTTATTGCTTGTCAGTCCGCCGAACGGTATGGATTGATCGAGACTAACGTAGGCAATGTATCCCTCCGGCGCGAGCTCCTGTGTGTAGAAAATTGTGCAGTGACTTGCTGTAAGAAAGACGTTGCCAGTGATCATCGTGCCGGAACAAATTGGAAAGATCTCTCCCGTGGTGGGCGACTTGACGATAAATGCGCCGGTATTGCGAAACGCATTATTTGAATCGACGAACCCGTACGTGATCGCAGATGCTTTCGGCGACAGCAACAACGACATTGTTAACAGACTCGTGGCCAGTACAAAAAAACCTATCAGACGTTTCATTGAAATCTCCTTGACGAAGCTTGTAGGTTGGCCGGGCGCGTGAATTCTACCGCGGCAACCGCGCTGTCTCAAGGAACCTTTGTAGGGGCGGCCCTCCGTGGCCGCCCCTTTGGGCGTTCAAGATAAGTTAGAATGTGGCAAACGCAACAGGGGCGGCCACGGAGTGCCGCCCCCTACAAAACATGAATCGTCGCGAATTCAACTATGCACTACTCATCAGTGTTGGTTCACTAACACTGCGCCGATTTCCTGCGCAGACTACAATGCGCGTCAACGGCCGGCGGATCATGGACCACATTCTTGCTTTGGCCGAGTTTGGCAAGAATCCGCAAGGCGGTGCGAGCCGCGTTGCGTATAGCGATGCCGATAAACAGGGCCGCGAGTACGTGCTCGGGCTACTTCGCGATGCAAAGCTCGACGTGGGGATCGACGCAGCCGGCAATCTCATTGGAAAGCGCGCGGGAATCGCTAGCAACCTCAAACCTCTGCTGATCGGTTCACATATCGACACGGTTCCAGAAGGCGGAAACTACGACGGCGTGGTCGGTTCAATGGGCGCGATCGAGGTCGCACAAACTCTGGCTGAAAACAATGTCACGACTCTTCACCCACTCGAAGTCGTCATTTTCCAAAACGAAGAAGGTGGACTAATCGGCAGTCGCGCGATGGATGGTGAGTTGACGGAGAAAGAGCTCGACCTTGTTAGCCGCAGCGGCAAAACAATTCGCGAAGGAATAAAGTTTATCGGCGGAGACGTCACCAGGCTTGCCGAGATGCGACGACAAAAGGGCGACATTGCTGCTTATCTCGAACTGCACATCGAGCAAGGTGGAATTCTCGACAGTGAAAAGATAAACATCGGAGTGGTCGAAGGAATCGTTGGCATCAACTGGTGGGACGTCACCATCGAAGGATTTGCAAATCACGCGGGCACAACTGCGATGAACAATCGACAGGACGCGCTGTTGGCCGCGGCAAAGTTTATCGAAGCCGTGAATCGCATCGTGACGAGCGTCCCTGGCCGACAAGTCGGCACGGTTGGCAGGATCAACGCATTTCCCGGCGCGCCGAACGTAATTCCCGGCAAGGTTGTTCTTAGTCTCGAGCTACGCGACCTCGACACCACGAAGATCAATATGCTCTTCGAAAAGATTCAGGCGGAAGCACAAAAGATCGCGACGGACAGCAAAACGAAGTTCGACTTCAAAGAGATCAACGTCAACATACCGGCACCCACCGATCCACAAATCCGCTCACTGATCTCCGTAGCGGCTCGCGAGCTGGGTCTGACAACGAAGCTGATGCCTTCGGGCGCCGGTCACGACGCGCAGGACATGGCCCGGCTCGGTCCCGTGGGCATGATCTTCGTCCCGAGTATCGGCGGAATCAGTCACTCTCCGCGCGAATTCTCCCGACCGGAAGACATCGCCAATGGCGCAAACGTATTGCTCCATACCCTCCTGAAGTTAGATAAGGCTTGATATCGTTCTTTTGTGCCTTTTGTGCCTTTTGTGCCTTTTGTGGCTCTACTCGTATCGCAAGGCGATGATCGGATTCACTCTCGTGGCACGTCTGGCCGGTATGTAGCTGGCGATCGCGGCAACCGCAACCAGCAACAGCGATATGAGCGTGAACGTCATTGGATCAGTTGGCGTAACTCCAAACAGCAGCGTGGACATTACTCGCGTTAACGCAAGCGCAGCGATGAGACCGATCGCGATACCGATCACGACGAGTTTAAAGCCGTAACCGACAGCCAGTTTAAGCACCGCACTAGTTTGTGCCCCCAGCGCCATGCGAATCCCGATCTCATGTGTCCGTTGTGCCACTGAATAACTCATCACACCGTATATTCCGACCGCTGCGAGTACAAGCGCCACCGATGCGAAGATTGCCAGCAGCAACATGCTGAAACGCTCGCGCGCAATTGAGGCGCCGAGAATCTCTTCCATCGTGCGAATATTCGAAACCGGCTGGTCCTTGTCGATCTCCCACACCGCTTTGCGAACTGCGCTCGCGAGGCTCTTCGGGTCGACGTCGGTCTTGACGACGAGATCGCGCGGCTCGAAGAAATCGGTCTGCCTGTAGGTCAGATACATCTGCGGCTGTAGCTCAGCAGTCAGTCCATACTGGTGGACGTCCTTCACGATGCCGATCACATTAAACCAGTCTTCAGCTTTTTCGATCGGTCCCAGCGAAACACGTTTGCCGACAGCTTCTTCGCCCGGCCAGAAACGATGGGCCATAGTTTCACTGATCACTATTACATTCGGTGTCTTGTTTGTGTCGTGATCGGTTAATTGCCGTCCCTTTAACAATGGAATGCTCATCGTATCGAAATAGCCGGGACTGATAATCCTTGTGATTACGATCGGTTCCTGTCCTGCCGGCGGCGCAGGTTTGCCTTCGATACCGACGCCGATAGAATTTCCCTGGGCGTACAGCGGCAGATTTGTGATGACTGCGGCAGATCTGACTCCCGGCAGCGATTGAACTCGGTTAACCAGGTCGGTATAAAACACCGACTTACTTTCCAACGTATCGTATTTCGGCGACGGAAGGATAATCCTCATCGTTAAAAGATTCTCTGTGCGAAAACCCGGATCGATGTTACGCACACGCAGAAAACTGTTGATGAGCAACCCCGCGCCGATCAGCAGCACAAGCGAGATTGCAACCTCCGCGACAACCAGCAAACCACGCAAGCGTTTACCGCTGCCGCCGGTCGCTGCGTCACGTCCACCTTCTTTCAAAGTTTCGTTCTGGTTGAATCGAACGGATTGAATGGCTGGTGCAAAACCAAAGATCAGACCCGTCGCCAACGAAACCAGCAAAGTGAAACCCAGAACTTTGTAATCGATGGAAATCGTGCGGCCTTGAGAAATATTGTCCGGAATGAAAGACTTCAGAATCGCCAGTCCGCCATAAGCGATTGCAAGACCTACGAGACCACCAAACAGGGACAGCAAAACACTCTCAGTCAAGAACTGGCGTATCAGCCGTCCGCGGCGTGCACCGAGTGCTACACGCACGGCAATCTCTTTTTGTCTGACTGCGGCTCGAGCCAGTAAAAGATTGGCGACATTCGCGCACGCGATTAACAACACCATCCCCACCGCACCTAAGAGAATAAGCAACGCTGGTTTGATGTCTCCGACTAGATGTTCATGCAAGGGCGTGATGACGGCACCGAGACCGGTGTTTGTCTCCGGATACTGTTGTTGTAATCGCGTCGCAATCGTGCTCATGTCGGCTTGAGCCTGAGTCAATGTCACGCCGGGCTTGAGTCGCGCGAGCACCTGAAGAAAATGAGCGTCACGATTTGCCGCCTCCCGGGGACTAAAAGCAATCGGCACCCAAACATCGTCGAACACAGTGGGGAATTGAAAACGTGACGGCATTACGCCAACGACCCTGTAACCTTTGCCGTCAAGAGTCAAAGTTTTTCCGACGATGCCGGCGTCACCGCCAAACCGTCGTTGCCACAATCGGTAACTCAACAAAACCACACGTTCGGAGTTCGGTTGATCTTCTTCGGCTGTAAAAACGCGTCCGAGTCGAGGGTCAACCCCAAGCAAAGGGAATAGACTTGCGGAAACACGTCGGCCGATCAATCGCTCAGGGTCGCCGGAGCCCGTCAGGTTAAAACTGGTGGGGGTGAATGCGGCCATCCCTTCAAACACCTGATTCTGATTACGCCAGTCAATGAAGTTCGCTGCGGTCGGGGTATCCTGTGGATAGCCTTGCTTCGCGTTCTCCTCCCAAGCCAGAACCAGTCGTTCCGGTTCTTTGTAAGGTAAAGGGTTCAATAACACTGTGTTGACAACGCTAAAGATGGCGGTGTTGGCGCCGATTCCGAGGGCCAACGCGATAACGGCCACGATCGTAAAGCCCGGGTTCTTCCGTTGCAGTCGTACGGCGTAACGCAGGTCGTTCAGGAAATCTAATAACAAATCCGTTCTCCCTCCTCCCGCAACAGGCGGCTCTTGCGCTGGCTTTTGCGAGCGCCGCATTTCTCTCTGCATCACGTCGGTATCTGCAACCTCTTTGAGTGCCGCTCTTTTTGCGTCGGCTTCAGTTGCCCCGGTTTTGAGTGAGCGCTCGTAAACATCGTCGAGATGCTGGGCCAGTTCTTCGACGATCTCGGCCTCATGTGCCGGCTCCAGATTGAGTCGCGACAAGCGCCGCCTAACTTCTTCTTTCCAATCAGGCATGCTCAATTCCGGTGATGCGGTTGATGGCTTCGACAAACTCCTGCCAACTGTGGCGCTGTGCAGCGAGCACTTTCCGGCCTTCGGCAGTTAAACGGTAATAACGACGCCGGCGCTGGCCCGCTTTTTCGACCCAGCGTCCCTGAATCCAACCGCGGCGCTCCAGTCGATACAGCAACGGATAAAGCGACGCCACATTGAATCTCAGCCTCCCCCGGGAGCGCTGCTCGATCAAGTTTCCAATGTCATACCCATGCCGCGGCTGATCCTCAACCAGCGAGAGTATCAACAACTCCGCACTCCCCTTCTTCAGCTCACGGTCAAGCATCTGCGAAAGCTTATATGGCATAGCGATATATTATTGAGGTGTATATCAGACGTCAACAGTGGATTTTTCGGGCGTGAGATCTTTGTTTTTGGTGGCTCATGGGTACAAGCCCGAGGCAGTGGATTGCTCGCGAGACTGAAGGCGTCTTGCGATGTTCAGCTTCAAAAGCCTCTCAGTCGCCCGGCCTACAGCCGTAAGTGGAACGATCTGACATCCTTTCAACTTAAAATGTTCTCTCCACCTTTGCGTGCGTGGATTGAACAACGGCACCAATTCACCCGTGAGTGGATCGAGCGATGAAATGTCAGAGCCCTTGAAGCGATTACAGTCAAAACAGGCCAACACGAGATTGGCGGGAAGAAGTCTCGCCACCGTGTTTCAATGCAATGAGGTGATCAGGTTCGTGAGGATCTAAGGTTTGTGAATCAGCTACTAAACAGTATTCGCAACGCTCTCTCGCCCGCTCCCGCACCTCTCGCCGTAAGGCTGCGGAGATACGGACTCTTTTCACGTTTTCTTCTTTATGTATTTGTGTGCACGGATTTTAACGAGTTGCATCAGGTGCTCCAGTTGACCGAAACATTCCAGCTCCGCGGCTTCATCTTCAGTAAGTTCGCCGGCAGAATTGCGTTCCAGTAACTCACGCACATGCTCTTGTGTTTCCGGTGAAGGGCGGAAAGATACAATTTCTTCGGGTGACGCACCACGAGCAAAGAGATCTACAATCTCATCATAGGTCCTTTGCGGAAATGGAAATGCAAATGTGCCGTCACATTCGTTCCTGGATTCTTGCTTCATTACCATAACGACCGAATCTTAGCAATTTTTCGCACTAACAAAAAGGCCGACCTCTCACTTAGTTGGGCCGGCCTTCTTTTAACTCCTAAATCTGTGGCTAATAATTTCTTCCGCTTACTTACACTTGCTGTAGCCGCAGTCCCTGCAGAAATCACAGCCGCTCGCGTGTTCGAGTTGGCCGTGGCATTCGGGGCAGATGCCGATCATGTTGGACATGATGGCGCCGGTAACGGCTTTCTGGTGGTGTTGGGATTGTTGTTTGCTCGCTACGGCGCGGGCGGAGTCGGGAAGATCCTGGACGCGCCGGACCGTGATCATGATGCATTCGGCAACTGCCTGTTCGGGTGAAGTTAGCAGTCGCTCGTTGAACCACACCGCGTGCGTGCCGGTCACTTTGTTCAGGCTGTACGCGACCTCGGCTGCATCGAACCCACCGCGCAACATCTTCGATGCCAGCAAGCCCACGCCGCCGCTGATTGGACCAGTCGCGAACACTTCCTGAATCATCTTGCCGTCGTGATTAACCGTGACGTAAAGATTCTGACCATCGAAGGGAATCTGCCAGGTTGCGCCGCGCAATTCACGGGGACGCTCTATCCTGATCGCTGTCACCGCCGGAAGTTTGATCGTCTCGGAGTGTTCGCGCGCAATCGCTTCCTGACGAGCCGAGGCATCATCAGCCGCCGCAGCTTCCGCGGCACTCACTCCTTCATCCAGCGGCTCGACCACCGCTTCCGGATTGCAGGCCACTTCACCCTTCGGTTCTTCAGCTTTCATCGACGTTAGCACCTGGTTATCGCGTGAACCGTCACGATAATAACTCACTGCCTTGCAACCAAGTTGACGTCCGAGGCGATAAAGCGCGTCCACCGACTCCACCGTATCGTTAACCGCGCCATTACAGGTCTTCGACACACTGTTGTCGACGTTGCGCTGAGCAGCCGCGAGCACATGAACGTGCTGCTCAGCGCTTATATTCATCGCCGAGATAAAATGTGACGGCAGTTCATGTTCGTGGTCCACGACATACGCTGCCGCCGCATCTATCGATTCCTGATCATGCTGGTCCACATCGATACCAAGTGCTTGCGCCGCGAGCGTGTGCACGTAAGTGCGCGTGCCGAGCGTGTCCTTACGAACGTAGGCCCAGGAGAAGTTTGGCTCGATCCCGGACGACGTTTCCGCAACCAGCGAGATCGTTCCGGTCGGCGCGATCGTGGTCACCTCATAGTTACGCGGTGTCAGCGGGACATCTTTCGGAATTCCGATCTGGTTGTAGAGAAAATCCGTGTAGGCTTCGCGGTTTGGTTCAAACTCCGGAAACGCGCCCTTCTCTGCGCCCAGACGATTGCTCTCCATCCACGACTCGCGTCTTACGAACCCCATCACCTCGTCCATCAGGTCGATCGACGCCGGAGAGCCGTAGGTAATGCTCAGGTTCAAACACAGATCCGCAAAACCCATGATGCCCAGGCCAACGGGTCTCGTACGATGGACCACGTCATTGATCTCGGGCAGCGGCCAGGCACAGGTGTCGATCACGTTGTCGAGAAAACGCGTGCAGAGATGCGTCACATCACGCAGACGATCCCAGTCGATCCGTTTCTCCGGATCGTAAAACTTTGCGAGATCGATCGAACCCAGGTTGCACGAGTTTGAGAAGTGCAGAAACTGTTCGCCGCAGGGGTTGCAGGAATAGATCGGCCCCATCGACTTCATCATGTGATTATGACGATTTACTTCATCGATGAACGCGATGCCCGGTTCGGCATACTTATGCGCACTGGCCACAATTCGGTTCCAGATATCGGGCGCAAAGACCATTCCCGGTCGCGGAGCCTCTTCGATCGTGCAGTTGGAGAGATCGGCCTTTAGAAATGCCTGTCGATCACAGAACGTCACAGTCGATCCATCGGCAGTGCGGTAGATAACATAATTATCGTCGCGGACCGGATCGTAAATGGATTCGGTCCACGGCTGGCCGTTGAATTCCAGTTGGAACCACTTGTTGTTATCGACGGCTTTCAAAAACTCATCAGTGACGTTCACCGAGATGTTGAAGTTCGTCAGTGAATGCTGATCGTTCTTGGCGTGAATGAAGCGAAGCACGTCCGGATGCGTAACGCGCATCATTCCCATGTTCGCGCCGCGACGCACACCACCCTGCTTCACGACATCAGTCACCTGATTGACGATGTTCATGAACGAAACTGGACCAGACGCAACACCGGTGGCCGAGCTCACCATCGCTCCGTGCGGACGAAGAAATTCATACGTCATGCCCGTGCCGCCGCCGGTCTGGTGAATCGTCGCTGCGGCCTTTGCGTGATCCATGATTCCCGTCAGCGAATCGGGAACGTCTAGCACAAAACAGGCCGCGAGCTGCCCGTTGGACTTGCCGGCGTTAACAAGGCAGGGCGTGTTGGGGATGAATTCACGCGCGAGCATTACCTCGCTCATCGCGGCAAAAAACTTGTCGCGCTTTTCGCCCGTTTCAGCCTTGGAAACATGGCCGACCACGCGTTTAACGATGTCAGCCCACTCCTCAAACGGCTGACCTTTTGAATCCTTCAACGAATACCGCTTGCTAACTACTTTTCTGGCATTGATCCCGAGCTGCTGCGACCTTCGACGTGGTGAAACGGCGGGGGAAACGACACTGTTTTGACCGACTTTTTTGCCGATAGCTGCGCTCATCAATCTCTGCCTTTCTAACGGGAGACCCGAAGGTAAATATCGTGTTTCAAAAACGGTTCTGCCAGGCGTATGGCTACGCAGGCAATTAACTTAGAGTGTGTTGCTTTTACTCTGGTTGGCTCTTTCGAAGCGCTAAACACCTGACTGCAGTGCGCTCCGGGGGGCGGCCGCTGCTCCAGTTACTGCTTCGTCATAAGCGGAGCGGAATATACTCCTTTGCCCAGACCGTGTCAACAGGATATTGTGGTACTCACGGTTTTAGGTGCTATAGAGTGTACTTTGCCACAGATTAGGCCGATTTCGGGACGGATTACTTTCCCGAGGTTCCGGTGTTGGAAAGCAGCAGCTCGTAATTGCCGATATCACGGTTGTGACTGTCGAGCGCGGCGAAGGTGTCCGAGGTCTCTTCGAGCATCTGTTTGGTCATCGCGATTGAGTCGCTGAGCTGCTCGAAATCGAGGGAAGAAACACGTTCGGGCGTAGGTAAAGTGACGACCTGATCGTTCACCAGGCCGAAGAAGTTTTCGATTGACTGCAACTGGCCTTCGACGAGTTTCACGGAACGCTCGATATCATTGAAAGCAGCAACACGGCGTTTGAGAATTTCCACATTCGCCTTTTGGATTCTTCTTTCGCGATCATCTCTCGCTGCTTCAACCGATCGCTCAGCTTGGACCAACTGGTTCTGCACTGCCTGTCGATTGATTGAACGCAGGTGATGTTTGCGACGACGATACACGTCGAGCAGATCGACAAAATCTTCCCAACGCTGATCGAGACTCTGGATGTTGTGAGGAATCTGCTTGGTGCCGGTGAATTTTTTGTAGTTCGAATAGATTTGATTCTTCATCCAGCGCAAGTACTCGACGGCTTCGCGCTCGCGCGGGTCGAACAATTTAATCTGCGCTTCACGCTGCTGCTCGCGTAGCTTCAGCAGACGCTGCTTCTCTCTTCGATCTACCAGGCGACGATAAATGGAACTTGCAGGCACGGTAGCCAGGTACAACGTCTCTGTTGCCAGCGCAGCAACGAGCGGAGTGACATCCTGTACATATGCAGCGGCCACTGCAAAGCCGGCCATACCCCAAAAGTTTATGGGTTCCTTAAACGCTTCTTTTAAATATTTCAGGTCGATCTTAGGTAGTTCCATATGGACAAGTATGGCCGATTACATAAATGCTGTTTTCAATTGACGCGGCCCCCACCGGTGCCGTTCTGCCCGCCGGTCGTCTCGCCTTCAGCAGGAAGAGCCGGTGCCGCGGAACCTCCGCCTGCGCCCAATAATCCCATGTCCTTTTTGTAAGCAAGAAGCTTATCCTGCAACTGCATGTCCAACGCTTCACGCTCGATGTCCTGCATCTGCGTGTCGACATTCGCGGAACCCAATTGCATCTTGGCTTCTGCAGCCGCTGCACGCCTGTCGATCTTGTCGCGCATCTCGTTGAATGTCGATGCGTCGTCGCCAAGCTGGAACGACTCCATTGTCTGCGCAAGCTGTTCCTGAAGCTTTGCCTGCTTCGACTGGTTTATCAACTGCATCGCTTCGGCAGTACGGCGCTGCATCTGAAGCACGTAATTGTCGCGCGCTTTAAGTGCCTGCTTCGATGCCAGGCTCGCGTGCTCCAGTTGCTGCGAGGTTTTCTGGAGGTCGAGCTGTGCCTGTTGCAATTGGCCGATGTAAGCGGTAGCGATGTCGTCGCGACCCATCTTTACTGAAGCACGAATTTTGGAGTCGAGATCGACGACCTGAGTTTCCAGTCGCTCTTTGTTTTTGGCGAGTAGTTTCTCGGTTGCCATAACCTGCGCCACGGAATTATTCAACTCCGGGACGCGGTCGCGCATGTCGCGGATAGTCTGCTGAAGAATGAGTTCGGGATCTTCAGTCTTTTCGATTATTCCACCGAAGAGGGCGCGCATTGAGCGCTTCATTCTTGTCCAAAGTCCCATTTTCGCTCATCCTCCGATAGCGAAGTGTAAAAACCCAAAACTATGATTCCAGCTCCGAATTATCGCTCTTACAGCCATTTGCGACGATTTGATGTACGACGCATACGCTCAGGCGGTTTCAACTCCGGCAAACTGAGCTTTGAGTATAAGCGCTCACGGGTATTTTTTGTAGGGGCGGCCCTCCGTGGCCGCCCCTGCGTGGAATTAAATTACCGTCGAATGAATCGCCGCCTCTCGCGCGGTAAAGAGCCAATCTCCAAGAGCAAGAATCTCCGGCAAGGGGCGGCCACGGAGGGCCGCCCCTACAGTACGTTCTTCATCGACCGATATCGCGGCGGAATTGCATGCCTGGCCAATGAATCCTGGAGAGAGTCTGATAACACAGGTCTAGCGCGTCACTTAGATTTGCAGCGTCTGCAGTTACGCCCAAAACGCGTCCGCCGGTCGCGATAAAGCGGCCATCCGCATCCTTCGAGGTGCCGGCATGGAACACCTGAACGGAATCTTCCCCGACAAGCTCCAAACCTTCGATTACAGCTCCCGTCTCATACTTCCCCGGATAACCCTTGCTGGCCGCAACCACGCACGCAGACGACCCCTCAGACCAACTCACATCCAGACTTCCAAGTGTTCCGCCGTACATCGAATCGAATATCGAAAGCAGGTCAGTTTTAAGACGAACCAGGATCGCCTGTGTTTCCGGGTCACCAAATCGTACATTGTATTCGAGCAACTTTGGTCCATCGGGTGTCAACATCAAGCCCAGAAACAACACTCCCTTGAAAGCAAAGCCTTCTTCACGAGCACCCGCCAGAGTGGGTTCCACAATTTCCCGTATGACTCGATCCTGAATGCTTTTCTCGAGCACTGAGACATCGGTAATAGAGCCCATGCCGCCGGTGTTTGGACCGGTATCATTCTCACCAATCCGCTTGTGATCCCGGGCGGCGGGCATCAGTACGTAGTCACGTCCATCGGCAAAAACCAGAAGTGAGGCTTCCGTTCCACTCAAAGCCTCCTCGACTACTACGCGTCCGGCAGCATCGCGTCCGGCCACGTGATGCACCATGAGATCCTCGATTGCCTTCTCTGCTGCTGCATGACTAGCGGCCACGACCACGCCTTTCCCCGCCGCTAACCCGTCAGCCTTAATCACAACCGGACTCTCTGCGGGGCCAAATGCCCCACTTCTTAGACACCCAATCGCGTCTTCTGGCGCTTCGGCACTGCGGTAAGCGGCCGTCGGTATTCCGTGGCGTGCCATGAAATCCTTTGCAAAAATCTTGCTTCCTTCGAGCCGTGCTGCGGCAGCAGAGGACCCGACGATCCGTAAACCACGCGCCGTAAACGCATCCACTATTCCGGACACGAGCGGCGCTTCGGGACCGACAAACGTGAGGTCGATATTTTGTGACTCAACAAACTCTGCCAGTGCCAAATGATCGTTAGCAGGAAAACTGGCAACATGTGCGATCTGCGCGATGCCGGCATTGCCAGGAGTGCAGAAAATCTCCACAGACTCCTGTGAAGTTTTCTTGAGTGACCAGACGAGGGCATGCTCGCGTCCACCCGACCCGATAATCAGTATTCTTCTCATGGTTTAGAGTGCCGGATGCTGCCACCCAGCAAGGAACCTGTCAAGTAAACCTGTTTTAGGTAGCATTTTCCTTGACACAGTTTCGACATAGATATATACCAGTTGTCCAAGTCGCGGCCTAACAGGCTGGAACCTTTACCCTCATTGGTAAATAACCGAAGAGCGTATTCGTTCGACGCTTTTTTCTTAACGCCCGCCGGCATCATGTTTTTATAGGTTATCGGACCCGAGGGGAGTAGATCATGGCACAGACGGAAGCCGTTCAGGTAATGGAGAGGACACAGGAAAGCGAATATCAAGATCGCCCAATCAAGTGCGTTGACTGCAACGAGAACTTCATTTGGACGGCAGGCGAGCAAGTTTTCTTCCACGACAAAGGGCTAAAAAACGAACCCAAAAGATGCAAACCCTGCAAGCAGGCTAAGAACGAACGCTTAGCTGCTATCGCAGCCGCGCAGTCGTCGGGAGTGCGACAGCGGATCGAAGTTTCAGTGCAGTGCGCACAATGTGGACAGCAGACCACCGTTCCCTTTTATCCATCACAGGGACGTCCCGTCTACTGTCGCTCGTGTTTCCTGGCAGGGAAAACTTCAAATTCGGAAATCGCACAGCTTTAAACGCCTGTCTCCGGTTCCCAAGCAGTCAATCATTTTGTCAGCTTGTCAGTCAGCTCCCACTGACCACACCAAACCGCGTTCAATTATCCGCCAACATGCACGATCGGGCGTCGATTTGAGTCCTTTTCGGCCTTGCGTAAAACCTCATGCGTGACCGGCGCAGTATCGCCTTCACCGAAGGCAATGTACTTCAGCAAATACGAAATCGGATTTCCCTCACTCCAGCCAAAATAGACGTGCGGAAGTTTGCCCATCTCATCGCGCAGGTAAAGTAGAAACGCTGCTATCGCATTGGGCACTGCCGGCGATTCCGTGCGCAGGATGCGGTAACCATCGACCGTTTCACCTCGAATAGCGAGGGTCCCTGAGAATTCAGAAGCATCACCGGGAGTGACTTCGAAGAACAGGATCGGTTCCCCTGTGGGGATGTGATTGCTTGTGCGCTTCTCGTGCTCTTTGTGTGCGTACTCGTCCGCGTCGCCTTTGTCCTTGCGATTGGTGATGATGCGAATCGTTCCCTTTGCCGCGTCCTTAATAAACTGTCGCGCTTGATCATCGAGCTCGATGCGTTCAACTCGCAGTTCAGTCGACCGGTACACGCGCGAGAAAAGCGACGCGAGAATAATCGTCAGAATAAAGAACGACGCGATCTTGATGCCTTCGGGCCGTTCGTGAATGTTCTGTATCGTTGTGTAGACAAAGATCAGAGCGATGGCTAAATAGAGATACCAGTGTCGTTGTTTCTTCCGCGCAGCGAGAGTTACTGCAATTGCAGCGGACGTCATCAAAACCAACACACCGGTCGCATAAGCGCCGCCCTGCTGGTTCACATCGGCTTTGAAAATAAGTGTGACTGCGAAAGCGATCGCAATGATAACGATCACGAGTGGACGTGCAGCTCTGGCCCATTCCGGCGCCATACCGTAACGCGGCAAGTATCGAGGCACAATGCTCAACAGACCAGCCATCGCAGACGCGCCCGCGAACCAAAGGATCATGATTGTGCTAAGGTCGTAGACGGTTCCGAAGATGTCTCCGAAAAAGTGATGTGCGAGATAAGCGATCGCGCGTCCATTCGCCGCTCCACCCTCGGCAAACTCCTCCGCTGGAATCAGGATTGATGTCACGAAACTACTGCCGATGAGCAGGACGCTCATGATTACAGCGGCGGTGCGAAGTAACTTTTTGGCATTTCGAATACGTCCGCGGAGGAGAGGTTGCGCCTTGACGTCTTCGTACCCGGTGCGAGTTGTTTGGATATTGGCCCAATCGGCCTCAGTTAGATCAGCGTCTCCTTTTACCAGCGGCATCACGGCAACACCAGTCTCAAAACCGGAAAGTCCGAGTGCGAGCTTGGGAAACAACATCAGCGAGATACCGATGATTAGCCAACCGTTGCCGTTAACGCTCGGATGATTGAAAAGGGCCTGCTTCCACTCCGGAAAGTGATGAGGATGAGTGACCAGTTGGAACACACCAAACGAAATCACCACCGCGTTCAGCAACAGATAAACGGCCACGAGCGCTACCGCAATTCCTATCGCTTCCTTGAATCCGCGTAGGAAAATTATGCCCAGCACTGCGATGAGTGCCAGAGTTACACCAATCTGATGTTTAAGAAGTTCCGGAGTAAACGGGTTTTCGATGACGTGGGCCGTAGCGTCTGCGGCCGAGAGTGTAATGGTAATAATAAAGTCGGTAGCGACGAATCCCAGCAGCACGAGTACGAAGAGCTTTCCCTTCCAACGTGAAAGCTGGTGCTCCAACATCGAGATCGAGCCTTCGCCGTGCGGGCTTTCTTCGGCTACGCGATTGTAAATTGGCAATGCACCGAAGAGCGTTAGCAGCACGAGGATAAAAGTGGCGATAGGCGAAAGCGCCTGGGCGGCAAGGAACGCGATGCCGGGTTGATAACCGAGAGTCGAAAAATAGTCGACTCCGGTCAAGCACATTACCTGCCACCATGGGTGTTGCCTGTGAGGGCTGGCGTGTTCAGCATCTTGTTGAGAGGACCCTTTGAATAACCAGAGTTTGAAACGTCGTCCTGCGGTTCTACCAATTAGCCTATTGAGCAATTCTGCCCTTCCCTTACGCCTACGAGGTTAGCTGTCGGACTCGAACAGGAAGTGTTCTTCGTGGCAATAACGTTCACGATTAGCCCCGCGTTTCGCGATGCGAAACATTGGTTCCCCCGCGTTGCAGAGCCGTTCAGGCTCGAACAACTTCGGCAGACATTAAATTTTCAACGCTGGTGATGTTACTCCCCGCGCCAGTTGGAATCAATATGCAAAATCTCTGTAACCTGTGGATAAAAAAGTCTCAACCACCAACGTGCACGATTGGCCTTTGGTCCGGATCCTTTTCTGCCTGACGCAGAACTTCGTGTGTCACCGGAGCCGTGTCTCCCTCGCCAAACGCGATGTACTTCAAAAGGTACGACACCGGATTCCCTTCACTCCAACCGAAATACACGTGCGGTAGTTTTCCAGTCTCATTTCTGAGAAACAACAGGAATGCTGCGATGGCATTCGGAACGGCCGGCGATTCTGTACGCAGGATTTGAAATCGATCCACATTTTCCCCTCTAACCTTAAGCACGCCCGAGAATTCGGAAGCATCTCCCGGTGTCACTTCGAAGAATAGAATCGGTTCCCCGGCCGGAATGTGATTATCGATCCGTTTTTCCTTCTCTTTAGCCTCGTACTCGAGCACGTCGCCACGATCGATCCGGTTGGTGATGATGCGAACAGTTCCCTTTGCAGCTCTGCGGACAAACTCGCGTGCCGGATCGTCAAGCTCTATCCGATCAACCCGCAATTCGGTCGAGCGCCAAACACGAGAAAAGAGTGAGCTGCCAACAATCGCAACGATGAAGATCAGCGCGATCTTAATTCCTTCCGGCTGCTCGACAATGTTGACGACGGTTGTATAGATGAAGACCAGAGAGATCAGCATGAATAGCCATTGCGCACTTTGACCGCGTCGCCGCGCTGACAATGTGACTGCAATCGCTGCTGACGTCATGAGTGCAAGCACGCCGGTCGCGTATGCGCCTCCCTGTGCATCAACGTCGGCTTTGAAAAGAATCGTGACGATGAAACAGATCCCGATAAATACAACTACGAGAGGGCGTGTCGCGCGAGCCCACTCCGGCGCCATTCCATATCTCGGCAAATAGCGCGGCACGATATTGAGCAGTCCGGCCAGTGCCGACGATCCGGCAAACCACAGTATCGAGATCGTGCTCAGGTCATACACGGTGCCAAACACATCGCCGAGATACGTGTGCGCGAGATACGCCAGCGCGCGACCGTTAGCGGATCCTGCTTCCTGCGTCGGTGTTTCCGGTCTAAATTCCTCCGCCGGGATTAGCATCGTCGTGGCAATACTGCTCGCAAACAACAGGAAGCTCATTATCAGTGCTGCTACTGTGAGCAGCTTGCGGGTGTTGTGTATGCGACCACGCAACTGCGCGGCTGACTCAGTCCCCTGTGCGCGATGAGAAGAAATGGGCTCCGGATAGCCGGCATTCACATCACCTTTAACGAGTGGCATCACGACCACTCCGGTTTCGAATCCTGACAGGCCAAGCGCGAGCTTCGGAAACACGATGAGGGCAGTTCCGATCATTAGAAACGGACTGCTGTGTGTTGCGAACAGCAGGCGTTTCCAATCCCAGAAAACCGTCGCGTGCGTAGCAATTTCGTAAAAGGCGACCACAACCACGGTCAGGTTTAGCGCCAGGTAGATCGCGACCAAAAACACCGCGATGCCAATGGCTTCCTTAAACCCGCGCAAAAAGATTGCGCCGAGCGCCGCAACCAGTATCAACGTAATGATGGTTCGATGATGTAGGAAATCAAGGTGTTCGAGGACAAACGGATTCTCAACAATGTGCGCCGTTGCGTCTGCAGCAGAGAGTGTGATCGTAATGATGAAGCTGGTGGAGGCGAAACCGAGTAAAGCAAGAACGAAGAGTTTTCCTTTCCAGCGAGAAAGCAGATTCTCGAGCATGGAGATGGAGCCATCGCCGTGAGGACTTTCCGCAGCAACGCGCCGGTACATCGGAAGCGCGCCAAATAAAGTCAGCAGGATCAGAACGAGTGTGGCTATCGGTGAGAGTGCACCTGCGGCAAGGAATGCAATGCCCGGTTGATAACCGAGAGTGGAAAAATAATCCACTCCGGTAAGACACATCACCTGCCACCAGGGATGTTGTTTGTGAGCTGCAGCGGACTCATTTGTAGAGCCGGTTTTTCGTCTGCCCGCGTAAAGCCAGAGCTGAAACTTGCGCCGTGATCTCTGCAGCCATCCCATCGCGATGTCAGTTAATCACATGTGATCCGTATCACCCTACAGTGCATGCTGACAAAAAAAGCGGGCGGGGGCCTCCCACAGCCCCCACCCTAAGGCCACGTGTCCTCACCCCACGCGACCACTTCGTCCACCGGGGAGGTGAACGCATGCGGATTATGCAATAGTCCGACTAAAGTTTCAACCTGGTTATTTATTTTTATGTTAACACGCAACAGACGTTGCAGAGAGGTTGCAGTGCAGAAAAAACTTATCGACCTTATAAGTAACTTCAATTGAGAGCAGTGAGGAGAACTACAGCTACTCTCAATTGAGATGTATCAGCTTTACCGTTCTCTATTTGCAACACCTGGTGCATCGCCCGCCTGGGCCATATCCTGCCCCTTTGCGTCACCATGGGCCAGGTCAGAAAACGCTACGATAAAGAGCAGCACTGCGATGCTGACGGTCGACAAAATATAAAGAATAGCCGTGCGTTCAAGATAAATCAGGGCGATTATGACGGCTGCGACGCCTAACGACCAGAGGGCCGTTATCATTTTTCGACGCCGGCGATCGCCGGCTATTGTTCTTCGATTCATTCTCCAACTCTTTCTTAATAAATTATTCTGCTAGGCAGATAAGTTCCAGTGTTTGTTATTGCTCCCGTCAATGCGCCGAAGAGCGTCGGACCGATGCGACTGGCGGAAAACATACCGGATTCCGACACTTCAATCACGTCATACGGCTGCAGTAAAAAGTCAGGCTTTTCATTCTTTTTAATGGCGGCTACGTCGACGTGAATGATTTCCTGATTCGGGCTGCCCGCAACCTGTCGATATATCCTCACGTCGCTTAGTTTCGCCTCTTTACGTGGGCCTCCCACCATAGCTAAGGCGCGACTCAACATCAACTGGTCGCGAAGATAGAGACCACCAGGCGACAACACTGCGCCGGTGATGTAAACGGGCTCGGCTTCTGTGACCAAGACGTAGTCTCCGGGACGAATAAACGGATTGGCGTCGGGTAAGCCAACTTTCAGATCTTGAATTTTAACGATCTGAAGCGGAATTTTGGTTCCGTCGATTGGCGCCGCCAGGGCTTCTTCGCCCGGCTCGGGACACATCAACGGTTCGGTGTGAAGAATCTGAATGGTGCCCGAGGCTCGTTCGGTAAATCCGCCGGAAACAGCTATCAATTCGTTCAGGCGCACTTTTCGTTTCATCTCGACGCGCGTGGCCTGACGCACTGCGCCAAAAACCGTCGCGGGCTGCCTGCTGTTTCGTTCGGTGATGCGCACGCTCACCTGCGGATTGTTGATGAACTTAGCGTAAGCGGCCGTGATGTCTTTCTGTACGTCTTTCTCAGTGCGACACTTCGCTTTGATCGGCACTTCAAGAAAAGGCAACGAACTAAGATTCCCGTCACTATCGACCTGCGCGGTGCTGCTTAAATCCGACTGGCCAAACACCCGGATATCGAGGACATCGCCAGGGCCGAGCAGATAAGCCTTCATTCCCTGAATATCAAGGCCCGGAGATTCTGGCGCGACCGGTACCGGAGTTTGCGGCTCCTGTGCGTAAACCGAACCAGCCAACAAGCACACACACCCGATCACCAAAACCAAAGATTGCTTTACTTTCATTCTCAATTCCTCAATAGCTGAAGCTTAACTCCCGCGGGGGTTATCACCAAAGTATACCTGCTTACGGTATCGGCACCGGTATCGCGGGCCGCATTGGACCCAGGAATATACCGGTGAGAACGCCGATAAGACTAATCCCATTCTCCGAAACATCAATCACGTCGTATGGTTTCAGAAGAACGTCAGGAATTTCATTCTTCTTGATCGCTCCAAAATCAACTTTCAGTATTTCCTGATTAATCGATCCGGGAATCTGTCTGTAGATTCTAACTTCCGAAACCTTTGCTTCTTTGCGCGGGCCGCCAACTGTCGCCAGCGCGCGACTCAGAGTCAGACTGTCTCGCATCATGATGCTGCCGGGTGATACAACGCTGCCCGTAATGTAGACCGGCTCAGCCTCAGTCACCAAGACCAGATCGCCCGGTCTTATGACTGGATTGACTGTGCCTTTCAGCAAATCTGAAATCCTGACTATTTGCAGCGGTATGGTGGTGCCATTGATCGGCAAGGCCTCGGCTTCCTGTCCGGGCTCGGGGCACATCACGGGTTCGGTGTGAAGTATTTGAATCGTGCCCGCGGCTTTTTCTGTAAATCCTCCCGACGCCGCGATCAACTCATTCAATTTCAGTTTGCGAAGAGCCGGAACCTTTGTGTTCTGCCGCACGGCGCCCGAGATAGAAACCGGCGTCCGGCTATTGCGCTCCAGGACGAGCACACTGACAAAGGGTTCCTTAATAAACTGTTTGTAAGCAGCAGTAAGGTCCTGCTGAAGCTGACGTTCAGTGCGACACTTTGCTCTGACCGGTTCGATAAAGGGCAACGAACTCACGTAGCCGTCGCCGTCGACCTGCACGCGTCTCGTCGGAGACGTCATCTGATCGATTGTGACTTCCAGCAGATCGCCTGGCCCAAGGAGATACGGCCGAGGTGCTTGAGTTTCTGCGGTAGCCGGCGCCGGTTTGGAGGCTGCGGGTTGCTGGGCCTGAACTGCACCACATACGCAGCACGCTACTACGATCAATGGGCCAAACAGTCTTTTAATGTTCATAGCACTCAGCTTGTTTGAGAGGAAAAGACCGGCAACTAAGAGTGCCGTTCCGTTATTTTATGTCGCCGATGCTTTCTGCGACGGCGGAAGCTTCCGGGCAACGCAAAACCGGTAAAAAGCAAATTGCAATGATCGCACAAAAGGTGATAGATGCCAACCAGACGCATCGGCAAAGGGGTCCTTTTGTAGCCTTTGCGAATGCGTGAGCTGCCACATTTCGGACACTTCTGAGTAAACATCAATCGCTATCCAAACCACCTTCTAGTAATGCGCTAATATGAATTCTCCTCTGTGCAACCTCGGTGTTCTCTGAGTCTCTGTGGTTATAGGAATGCGAGTTACAACAACCACAGAGACACAGAGAACACTGAGGTTGCACAGAGAAATCCAAAACAGGCACTACGCGGCGTCTTCGGGCCTTTTATGCGAGGCGCCGTCGTTGGACCGTAAACGAGCTTTCAACTTTTCGATTTCACGCTCGATTTTCTCAGTTCCGGCAACACGTACTTCTTCTTTTACCACATCCTGATTGAGATAAAAGAGCGCATCACGGTAACGATCGATCGCGCGTCGATAGTGCCCTTTGAAGGCCGACCGCTCCGCCAGTTCAACCCAATGGGCCACTTTCACCGACGCAATAAACTCACCGATCGCGACTCTCGAATCGTTGAGTTCCGTTTCGTCAGGATAGATTCTCAATGCCGAGTCGATACAATCAATCGCGCGCGTGGCAGTCTCGATTTTGTCGAACGTTCGCGCGCGTTGCTGGGCCTCGTGCGTCAACAATTGAGACTGCGTCCTGGCCCATGTCAGCAGGTGGTGGCGATGCAGTGCGCGCACGCGTTCCTGACCGGCTCGCAGTGCGATTCCCTTTTCACTGCCAAAGCTTCCGGATCTAATTGCTTCATCAGAGCTCGCCAGATAATCATGACAGAGCTGAGCTACATCGAGATGCATTTCCGGAGTTGAGCCCGGGCGATCCGCAGCCGTTGATTGTTTCTGAATTGCGCGCAGCACGGCGGAGTGCATCGAGGCAGACAATCCCTTCTTCTGACTGCGCCCACTTTCACGAGATCGGCTCGGCGAGTTTTCGTGAATACCGTTTTCCAGGAGATAGCGCGTCCACGCGCGCCGCATTACGACTTCTCTCGCTGATAACGCAACCAACAGCACAACACTCGCAGCCAGTCCGGCAGGCAGCCACGGGGCTTCGTCACCACCACTGACCAGAATCCACCAGAGCCCGAAGAAGAGTCCGACCGAAATTACTATTGCTGAAATCAGGTAGCCCGTACTTGAAGGCATGCGACTGCGAGTCGCGGGCCGAGCCCGCAAGTCATCAGGAGCACGCGAATGAGATCGCGGGTTTCTAGGGAAGAACTGATCCGCCGAGTTGTTTGCCAACCACTAACCTCAGGGCTGCACGCGCCCGATCAGGAACCTGAACATTCAATGCAGACGGTGTCGCCGCATTATCCGGGGGGATGACCTCACCACGCCAACAGGGTAATAATAGTCAACTTTTTAGGATTGTGCTGTCAATATAAGACCTTCTTTGGCAAGGAACCAACAAAAATGAACG
>Ga0111539_10000229_pt1 | contig 67148 bp, 62 predicted proteins | sample RhiMethybrSRZTD1_FD_79667 | JGI IMG/M metagenome (GOLD analysis project Ga0111539, IMG submission 79667) | Populus rhizosphere microbial communities from Tennessee, USA - Rhizosphere MetaG P. TD hybrid SRZTD1 (version 2) (version 2) | ecosystem: Host-associated > Plants > Roots > Rhizosphere >...
GATAACAGGGAGGCGTCAAACAGAGTGGACAGGAGCCACTCAATGTCCATATGAAGATGGACAATGCCAGTAATGGTCGAGAAAGCTTAACGACAACTTAAGAACATAAGCGCAATGCGGAAAAATTTTTTAAGTGCTTCCGCATTGGAATACCGCCGCATCTTTGGCCGGTGTCATCGCTTGAAAAACTGATCGGCTGCGGCGCGCGACGCGTTCTTTTGCTTCATGTCGGCTTCGATACGTTGGATCTCATCGCGGAGGAGCTGCGCGCGCGCAGCGAGCTCTTCGACCGAGAGCAGAGTCAGATCCTGTCCGATCTCGTGCGCGATTTTTTTCTTCGGTTTGTCGTCATCGTCGATCGCCGGCATCTTCGCCTCCTGCCGCAGAAATCTAGCCGCCGCTGCCGCGGTTGTCACATTGCGAAGCCCCGCCTAAACAAGATCATCCCGGTACGCAAATAACGAGGAAACTATGGCTGCGATTCCATCCCAAATGACTGCAATCGGCATCAAGGGTGCTGGTGGCCCGCGCATGCTTGCGCCGGAGCAGCGGCCCGTTCCGCAACCCGGAACGGGGGAAATCCTTGTGAAGGTTGCCGCCGCCGGCGTGAACCGCCCCGATGTGATGCAGCGTATGGGACTCTACCCTCCGCCGCCCGGCGCGCCTGATATTCCGGGTCTCGAGATTGCGGGAGAAATCGTTGCGCTGGGGTCCGACGTCAAGCGATGGAAAACCGGCGACCGGATCATGGCCTTGGTTTCAGGTGGAGGATATGCCGAATATTGCGTTGCGCACGAAAGTCACGCGCTGCCGGTCTCTGGCCTGTCGATGGTTGAGGCCGCCGCAATTCCGGAAACCTTCTTCACCGTCTGGCACAATGCATTTGAGCGCGGAGGCCTGAAAAGCGGCGAGACTTTGCTCGTGCATGGCGGCTCGTCCGGTATAGGCACGACCGCGATTCAGCTGGCGAAAGCATTCGGCGCGCGCGTTATCACCACCGCGGGTTCACCTGAGAAGTGCGACGCCTGCCGCAAGCTCGGCGCCGATGTCGCCGTTAATTATAAGACAGAGGACTTCGTTGCAGCCACGAAAGCCGCGACGAACGACAAGGGCGCCGAGGTTATATTGGACATGGTGGGAGGGGATTACATCGCGCGCAATTACGAAGCGGCGGCGGTGGAGGGGCGCATCGTGCAGATTGCTTTTCAGGGCAGTCCGAAGGCGACGGTGGATTTCCGCCGCATCATGCTCAAGCGCCTTCATCACACCGGTTCGACGCTGCGCGCCCGCTCGATTCCCGACAAAGGCGCGATTGCCCGCGCGGTGGAAGAAAACGCGCTGCCGTTGATCGTTGCAGGCAAGGTCAAGCCGGTTATCTACAAGACCTTTCCCTTGAAAGAAGCACCCGCGGCCCATGCGCTGATGGAAACCAGCGCACACATCGGCAAAATCGTGCTAACACTCTGACGAAAGGTCCGTTTTTTCAGGAGCCGCGAAATCGGCGTAATGTCGGCCTTAAACGCTTTAACAGGGTGCGATTGTTTGCAAATTTCCACTGCGAGCGAGGCGGCGGCTGCGGAACAAAAGAGGCAGCCCTGGAAGGGGGATTTGGCCCGGCCATGACGCGTTGCTTGACAGCGCTAGCGACAGCATTTGCTGTTTCGCTCTTTGCGAATTCCGCCGCGCATGCGGTGGATGCCGTCAATGTGCGCCTCGATGCGGCCGCTATCGATCTGACCGCCGCCACTGAAGTCCAAAAAACTGAAGGTGATCGCATCCAGATCTCGACCGCGCCTGGTCCGGATGGAATCGTTCGCCGCATCGAAGTGCGCGCCCGTGAAGGCAACACCAATTGGGCGGTGCTTGCGCTCACCAACAACAGCGACGAGCAGATCGACCGGCTGATCGTTGTGCCGCATTACCGGATGGTCGGCTCCGGAATCTTCTGGCCGGATCTCGGCCTGTCGCGCATCGCCGCGATCACGCCGTCCACCGGCGATCGACCGGTGCGCCAGGAAGGCACCACCGCCGATGTTTTCCGGATCACGCTCGATCCAGGCACGGTGATCACGCTCGTGGCCGAACTGCGCACCGACAAGCTGCCGCAGATCTACCTGTGGGAGCCCGACGCCTACAAGGACAAGGTCAATTCCTTCACTTTGTACTACGGCATCGTCATCGGCATCGCCGGCCTGTTGGCTTTGTTCCTCACCATCCTGTTCGTGGTGAAGGGCTCAATCATGTTTCCGGCTGCTGCGGCACTTGGCTGGGCGGTCCTGATCTACATCGGAATCGACTTCGGTTTCTGGGGCAAGGTCTTCGACATGTCGGCCGGCGCCGAACGCGTATGGCGCGCCTGCGGCGAAGCAATCCTGTCGGCAACGTTGCTTGTGTTCCTGTTTGCCTATCTCAATTTGTCGCGCTGGCACGTCCGCTACGCGCACATCACCATCGCATGGCTTGCCGCGCTCGCCGCACTGATTGCCGTTGCGGTGTTTGATCCGGCTGTCGCCGCCGGCATTGCCCGCATGTCGCTTTTCGGCATCGCCGTGTTCGGTCTTGCCCTCGTCATCTATCTGTCGACGCATGGCTTCGATCGCGCGGTGCTGCTGATACCCACCTGGCTGCTGCTGGTCGTGTGGACTATGGCCGCGGCTCTGGCGATCCTTGGCCTCGTCACGAATGACATCATTGGTCCGGCTCTGCTCGGCGGCCTGGTGCTGATCGTGATGCTGATCGGCTTCACCGTCATGCAGCATGCGTTCGCCGGCGGCATCACGCACGGCATCGTGTCCGATGTTGAGCGCCGTGCGCTCGCTTTGACCGGCGCCGGCGACCTGATCTGGGACTGGGACGTCTCCGCCGACAAAGTCTTCACCAGCCCCGAAACCGAGCACATGCTCGGCCTCAAACGCGGCACGCTCGAAGGGCCCGCAGCGACGTGGCTCGAGGTGCTCCACCCGCTCGATCGCGATCGCTTCCGCGCGTCGCTTGACGGCATGGTCGAGCAGCGGCGCGGCCGCCTCACCCAGGATTTTCGGCTGGGCACCGCAGATGGCCATTATCTCTGGTTCACGCTCAAGGCGCGGCCCGTGGTTGGTTCGGATGGCGAGGTCGTGCGTCTCGTGGGCACGCTCACCGACGTCACCGATTTCAAGAATGCAGAAGAGCGCCTGCTGTTCGACGCGGTCCACGACAATCTCACGGGCCTGCCCAACCGCGAGCTGTTCCTCGACCGCATGGAAGCCGCCTTCGGCTTTGCGCGCGCCGACTCTCAGATCCGTCCGTCAATCGTGGTGATCGATCTCGACCGCTTCAAGCAGGTCAACGATTCGGTCGGCATGGCCGTTGGCGATTCCATTCTGCTCACGATCGCTCGTCGGCTGTCCCGTCTGCTCAAGCCGCAGGACACCCTGGCGCGGCTCTCAGGTGATCAATTTGCTCTTATCGTGCTGTCGGAGCGAGAACCCGCCCGTATCGTGGCATTCGCGGAGACCATACGCCGTACTTTGCGCGCGCCGATCACATTCAACGACCGCGAGATATTCCTCACTGCTTCAATCGGATTGGCGCTCGCCGAAAACGCGGCACACCGGACTGATGAGGTATTAAAGGACGCCGAACTGGCGATGTACTACGCCAAGCGTATTGGCGGAGACCGCATCGAGATCTTCAAGCCGGCCATGCGTTCGCGCAAGACCGACCGCCTGACAATGGAATCCGAATTGCGCCGTGCCATCGAGCGCGAGGAGATCAAGGTGCTCTACCAGCCGATCGTGCGGCTGGAGGATCGAGCCATCGCAGGCTTCGAAGCCCTGGCACGCTGGGATCATCCGAAGCTCGGCCGGCTGTCGCCGAAGGAATTCATATCGATCGCCGAGGAAATCGGGTTGATCGTTGACTTGGGCCTCTTTGTCCTCGACCACACCGCCAAGCAGCTCGCGCAATGGCAGGCCGCGACCCGTGCGCGCGAGCCGGTCTTCGCCAGCGTGAATGTCTCGTCGCGGCAATTGCTGCGCCACGATCTCATCCAGGATCTGCGTGGGGTCCTTGGCCGCACTGCAATTGCGCGCGGGACACTCAAGCTCGAGATCACCGAGTCCCTGGTCATGGAAAATCCGGAGCACGCCGCACAGATGCTGACCAGGATCAAGGAACTCGGCGCCGGTCTGTCGCTCGATGATTTCGGCACCGGACATTCCTCGCTCGCGTACCTGCAGCGTTTTCCATTCGATACGATCAAGATCGACCAGTCGTTCGTGCGCACGACGGCGCGCGGCACCCGGCCTGTTATCCTGCGGTCAATTATCGCGCTAGCGCACGATCTCGGAATGGAAGTGGTCGCGGAAGGCGCCGAAACCGATTCAGATGCGGTCGAGCTTTACCAGCTTGGTTGCGAATACGCGCAGGGTTTTGCCTTTGGCGAACCGATGACGTCGGATGCCGCGCGCGATCTGCTCGTCGACAAGCCGAGCCGCTTGCGCGCGCTCAAGATTGCATCTGAATAAAAAATCAGGCGTGGCCGGATTCGCTCGACAGCATACCGGGATCGATGCCGATCTTGCGCAGGGCCTTTTCATATTTCATGTCGGTGTCCTGGCCGAAAATCAGCTCGGGATCCGCCGCACAGTGCAACCATCCGTTCTGCTGGATTTCCTGCTCAAGTTGCCCCGGTGCCCAGCCGGCGTAACCAAGCGCCAGGATCGCGCTGGCTGGTCCGTTGCCGCGCGCGATGGCCTTGAGGATGTCGAGCGTAGCCGTCAGGCAAATCCCTTCATCGATCGGTAACGTCGAGTTCTCGATAAAAAAGTCCGCCGAATGCAGGACGAAGCCACGCCCGGTTTCGACCGGACCGCCCTTGAGCACTTTCACGTCTTCAGCACGGCCCGGAAGCTGGATACGCTCGGCCGCCGGGATCACTTCGAGCTGCACGAGGAGGTCGGGAAATTTGATATTCTGCGCCGGCTGATTGACGATGATGCCCATCGCACCTTCGGTCGAATGCGCACAGACATAGATCACCGCGCGCGTGAAACGCTCGTCGCTCATGGCTGGCATTGCGATCAGCATCTGCCCGTCGAGATACCCCCGGCCGGGCGCTGCGTTTTGCTGCGTCGCTTTGCGTGAAATCTTCATGGCAAAAGGTTACCCGAACGACTCGCCTTTGCAAACGAAGCTTGCGGCGGAAAGTTCAATCTTTCACCGTCATATTCGACGGGATAATTGTGGCAGCGCCCAGCCAGGATCGTGTTCAACGCATGCTCACAATGAATTCAGTGGCGCGGCATACCGCTACCAACTAGACCAAAGGCCATGAGCACTATTCACAGATCATTTTGCGCGGCATTGGTTTCGTGCGCCGTTGCGGTCCAATTCGGGACTCCGGCGCAGGCGGCCGACGAATCACCCTGGAACGAAGACGTGCGATCCGCCGTCAGACTGATCGCCGGTAGCAACAAAGCTGACGACGCTGTGCTGCGTGCCGGAATCGAAGTCAAATTGCGGCCGGGCTGGAAAACCTATTGGCGCTATCCGGGCGATTCCGGCGTGCCGCCGCATTTCGATTTTTCCGACTCTGAAAATCTCAAGAATGCCGACGTGCTCTATCCGGCGCCGCATCTGTTCACCGACGAGACGGGTCAATCGCTTGGCTACAAGGACACGGTCATATTTCCGGTCGTCGTTTCACCGCAGCAGGCCGGGAAGCCGGTCCGGCTCCGCGTGAAGGTCGACTACGCGGTTTGCGAGAGACTATGCGTGCCCGCCGAAGGCCGCGCCGAGCTGACGCTTGTGACCGGCGACAGCAAGCACAATCCGGCGCTGACAACGGCCGAAACGCACGTGCCAAAGCAGGTCACGGCGACGCAACTTGGACTCACCACGAAGCGGGTCAATACGGGGGCGAAACCTTCGGTCATAGTCGAGCTCGGCGCACCAACGGGCAAACCGGTTGACCTATTTGTCGAAGGCCCTACGCCGCAATGGGCGCTGCCCATTCCGAAGCCGGTGAAATCGGCACCCGCCGGTCGCGCCCAATTCAGCTTCGATCTCGATGGCTTGCCGCCCGGCGTCGATCCCAAAAGCCAGCTTGATCTGACATTTACCGTCATCACCGGCGACCGCGCGGTCGAGACGAAAACCCATCTCGACTAAACGCCAACAAGAGCGTAACTACCGCAGCCAAGAAACCAAAATTATTTGCAACGCGAGAGGATGCCCATGCCTATCAAGGTCGGTGATCGATTGCCCGATACGAAGTTCCGCGTCATGACGACCGAAGGTCCGGTCTGGAAAACGACGGATGAAGTTTTCAAAGGGCGCAAGGTCGCGCTGTTCGCCGTGCCCGGCGCCTTTACCCCGACCTGCAATAACCTTCACATCCCTAGTTTTCTGAACAATGCCGCCGCCATCAAGGCGAAGGGCGTTCACAGCATCGCGGTGACCGGCGTGAACGATGTGTTCGTGATGGAAGCCTGGAAGAAGTCGACCGGCGCCGAGGGAAAGATCGATTTTCTCGCCGACGGCAACGGCGACTTTGCCAAGGCGATCGACATGGCTTTCGACGGATCGGGCAACGGTCTCGGCACCCGCTCCAAGCGCTACTCGATGCTGATCGATGACGGCGTGGTGAAAAAGCTCAACATCGAAGATGCGCCCGGAAAATGCGAGATCTCCGGGGGCCAAGCGTTGCTGGCGCAGCTTTAGAATTTCTCCACCGCGGTTTCGGGATGGCCGGGAATTTCCCGGCCATTTCTTTTTGCGGGATTATTTTGTCTTCATCGCGCCGATCGCACCTGCGCGCGCGGCGACAATGCCTTCACGCGCAAGCTCATCGGCCCGCTCGTTCATGGCATGACCGGCATGGCCTTTGACCCAGTGCCAGTACACTTTGTGATGGCCGAGCGCCTCGTCGAGTCGCTTCCACAGGTCGATGTTCTTGACCGGCTTCTTGTCTGACGTGCGCCAGCCATTCTTTTTCCAGCCGTGAATCCAGGACGTGATTCCGTTCTTGAGATATTCACTGTCGGTATGAAGGTCGACGGTGCATGGCCGCTTCAACGCTTCCAGCGCAGAAATTGCTGCCATCAATTCCATGCGGTTGTTCGTCGTTTGCGGCTCGCCGCCCATCAGCTCCTTCTCATGATCGCCGAAAGCGAGAATGGCGCCCCAGCCGCCCGGGCCCGGATTGCCCGAGCAGGCACCATCCGTGTGAATGGTCACGTGCTGCTCGGTCATCAGAGCCCGTAATCCTCGACGTTTTTCACCGACTGGTGGAAGCGCAGTTTGCGGTAATACTCGAGCGGATCCTTCGGCCGCACCAGTGCGCCGTCGGGCACCGCGAGCCAATCAACCAGCCGTGTGAGAAGAAATCGTACGGCGGCGCCCCGCGCGAGAATCGGCAGCGCGCTCCGCTCGGCGTCGGACAGCGCGCGCACCCTGTTATATGCGTTCAGCAAGGCGCGCCCCTTGGTTACGTTGTAGGAATGGTCAACTTCGAAGCACCAGGCATTGAGGCAGACCGCAACGTCGTAAAACAGCGTATCGCTGCAGGCGAAATAGAAGTCGATCAGGCCCGACAATTTGGTGCCGAGAAAAAAGACGTTGTCGGGAAAGAGATCGGCGTGGATCACGCCTTGCGGCAATTGGCGCGGCCAAGATTTGTCCAGCGCATCGAGCTCCTTGGCGATTTCGCCACAAAGGCCGGGGCGGACGCTGTCGCCACGCGGTTTCGCGTGCTCATACAGCGGGCGCCAGCTTTCGATCGACAGGGCGTTCGCCCGCTTGAGCTTGAAGTCCGCGCCCGCAAGATGCAGTTGCGCCAGCGCTTCGCCGACCGCGGCGCAGTGACCGGGATTTGGCCGCCGGATCCAGAGGCCGTCGAGAAATGTCACGATCGCCGCCGGCCGCCCGGCAATCTTGCCGAGCATCCCGCCCTGCTTGTTCTTGACCGGTTGCGGGCATGTGATGCCGCGCGCTGCGAGATGCTCCATGAGGCCCAGAAAAAACGGCAGGTCGCCTTCCGCGACGCGCTTTTCATACAGCGTGAGAATGAAATTGCCGGCGCCGGTGTGCACCAGGAAATTCGAGTTCTCGACGCCCTCCGCGATGCCTTTGTAGGAGAGAAGTTCGCCGATGTCGTAACTTGAAAGAAAGCGGGTAAGGTCTTCCGCCGCAACGTCGGTGTAGACCGCCATTTAAGCGCTACTCCGCCGGCTCGTGCTCCCGCAGCGGGCGGGGCAGCGGAAAGAACACTCCCTCCTCGGTCGCAGTTACGGTCTCGAGTTCAATCGCGAAACGCTCCGAGAGCGCACCCAGGATTTCCTCAACCAGAACTTCCGGCGCGGAAGCGCCTGCCGTCACGCCGATCTTGCTGGCGCCGTCGAAATAGCTCCAGTTGAGGTCGGCCGCGCGCTGCACCAGAACTGCACGCGGGCAGCCCGAACGCTCGGCCACCTCTTTCAATCTTTGCGAATTCGACGAATTCGGCGCGCCCACGACGATCATCGCGTCGACGACCGGCGCCACGCGCTTGACCGCGTCCTGGCGGTTCGTGGTCGCATAGCAGATGTCTTCCTTATGAGGGCCGACGATGTTCGGAAACCGCTCCTTGAGGTGCTCGACCATCTCGGCGGTGTCGTCGACCGACAGCGTGGTCTGGGTCACATAAGCGAGCTTGCTTTCGTCGCGCGGCGTATAGCGGTCGATGTCGTCGGTTGTCTGCACCAAGGTGATGCTTCCGGCCGGGAGCTGGCCCATGGTGCCGACGACTTCCGGATGGCCCGCATGCCCGATCAGCAGGATTTCGCGCCCGCGCCGGTAATGGATCTCCGCCTCACGATGAACCTTTGTCACCAGCGGACAGGTCGCATCGAGCGAGATCAGATTGCGCCGCGAGGCTTCTTCCGGAACCGAGCGCGGAACTCCGTGCGCGGAGAAAATCACCGGTACGTTGTCGTCGGGAATTTCGCTCAGCTCCTCGACGAAAATCGCGCCCTTTTTTCGCAGGCTGTCGACGACATACTTGTTGTGCACGATCTCGTGCCGCACATAGACCGGTGCCCCATAGATCGTGAGCGCGCGCTCAACCGATTCAATCGCACGCACGACTCCGGCGCAGAACCCGCGCGGCGAGCAGAGAAAGACCTTCAGAGCAGGCTTTGGCAGGTTTGCTGACATGCAACTCCTCGAAACAGCGCATTTTATGCGCGCATTTCAACCCCCGACATGGGGTGCGCGGGCCTCCCCTGTCAAGCGGAACGGTTGCATGAGGGGGCCTCTCCCCCTATATTCCCGCCACTTTCCGATCATCATCGATGATCTGGTGCTTCGCCCGGAGGGCGGGCGGAGCGTAGAGGAGATTTTGTCATGGCGACCGCAGCACCATTGATGCCGAAGGCGACCGCCGTCTGGCTTCTGGACAACACCGCGCTGTCGTTCGACCAGATCGCCGAATTCTGCAAGCTGCACCCGCTGGAGGTAAAGGCCATCGCCGATGGCGACGCTGCGCAGGGAATCAAGGGCCTGGACCCGATCGTGACCGGCCAATTGACCCGCGAGCAGATTGCAGACGCCGAGAAAAACCCGGACACGCGCCTTAAGCTGATCGAGCCGAAGGTCGCGGTTCCTTCGCCGGATCGCGGCAAGAAGGGTCCGCGGTATACCCCCGTTTCGCGCCGTCAGGACCGCCCGAATGCCATCCTGTGGCTGGTGCGTAACCATCCGGAGCTCAAGGACAGCGCGATCATGCGCCTCGTCGGCACGACCAAGTCGACGATCGCGTCGATTCGCGACCGTACGCACTGGAATTCGGCCAATCTGGCGCCGATGGATCCCGTGACGCTCGGCCTTGCTTCGCAGATCGACCTCGATCTCGAAGTGCAGCGGGCCAACAAGGAAAAGCCCGCACCGGTCGACACTGGCGCAACGCTGCTGCCGGCAGCCGAAACCACGGCGCGCAAGGAAGCCGAAGTGGCTGCGGCTGCGGAAAGCGACAAGAAGCCCGGCGAGATGGACGTCAGCGCCGTATTTGCCAAGCTCAAGCAGCTCGGCGGCAAAGGCGACAAAGAAGGCGAATGACGGGGCTACGAATTTTTGCCGGTCTTTTCGCCGTTCTTGCGAAAAATTCGATGCAATATTTGCGCGCATGCGCGCGCGGATAAGCATTAGCCACTGCACACGCTGGTCGCGAGAAGTTGATCGCTTCCGGTACCCGGCTGCAGCATGAATCGCGGCTAAGTTCCGAACTAGAATTATTTGCGAATTCGAAATTAAGTCAGGATTCATCCGTGGGGCGCAGGGTCGCAGCACGGGCATCACGCGACCTACCGCGAGAAATTTGCTCGAACATGTGGCTGTTTGTGAAAGGCGCGCCTCACGGAGCGTCACTCACCCGGCCGCGCGGAACCGCCGAACTCCCACCCGGCGGCCGCGCGGCCGGTTCAGTTTGGCTTCAATATCCGCGCGTGCCCTCGATCGCTGCAATGTAGCGCGCCACCGATTTTTCCAGCACGCCTTTTGCGTCTTTTGCGATAACACGATCGAAGTAGTGTCCGTAGACGACATCGAACTTGTATGGCGCCATGGCCTTGCCGATGTGCTCGACCTCGCGCTTCGACAGCGGCAGGAAATTCGGATAGCTTCGCATGAAGGAAAACCATTTCCGGTCCTGGGCAATGGTCAGAATATCTCCCGCGCAGACGACGCCGCGGCCGCCGGCGCCTCCAGCCCAGTGAACGACCGTGCCGCCCGGAAAGTGCCCACCGCAACGGACCAATGTGACGCCGTCCCAAAGCTTGAACGTGTCGCCCTGCCACAACTTGATCGCCGGCCCCTTCCGCATGATCCATTCCTGATCGGCGGCGTTGAGATGGATCGGGCAGTTGAAGGCCTGCGCCCATTCATTCATCGTCGTGTAGAAATGGGGATGCGAGATCGCGATCGCTTTCAGGCCGCCCATCCCCTTGATGAGACTGACCGTCGCGGGATCGAGCGTCGCAACGCAGTCCCAGAGAATATTGCCTCCTTCCGTGCGCACCAGCAGCGCACGTTGCCCGATAGCAAAACCGGCGCCGATACCGATGATGCCGGTGTCGTATTCGTGGAATGCGTTCATGTGGCTCTGCTGAAGCGCGGGCAGCGCCGTCCAGGTCTGACCGCGCGGCGGCACGTATTGCCGCTCCTCCTCGCAGATTGAGCATTGCGCGGGCGGCCGCGCGCTTTCAGGGAATTGCGTGCCACAGGCGGTACAGATGTAAAGAGCCATGAGTTCCTCGGCTTTTTCGTTCGTGGCCCATTGTGTTGGGTCTCGCCCTTTTTGCAAAGCGCCCGAGGGTTGCCGACCACACTCCGCTCATCCCCGCGAACACGGGGATCCAGGGCAATGAATCCGCGGGAATGAGCGGAGTGTGTTGTCCGGCGCTGGCGCGCCGTCCCGGAATGACCGGTAGGACGCGATCAGCTCATGTGCGGCCCGGGCCCTCCGGCGGCCTCAAGCACCGCCGCACGCCATTCGCGCTTGACCGGCAGAATCGGGGGCATTGGAGCAAAATCGGGTTCCTCGGTGGGCGCCGCGATCGACTCGATGTTCTCGGTCTGCGATCCCCTGCGCATGAATAGATTGTAGATCACCCACTGGGCGCGATGCCGCTTGCCGCGCAGTGGAAATCTCCCGGCGATCGACGCGGCCGAATAGAAGTTCTCGTAGGCGCGGCTGACACCGATGCGAAGCTCATCGGGCGCCATCTGGGCCGGCTGATAGACCACATGCCCCTGGTCGTACATTGTCCAGTCAAAGGAAACGATGCGGTTCGCCTTTTTCATCTCGTACCATGTCAGCGTGCCGGGATAAGGCGTCAGGGTCGAGTAGGCGCAGGCGTCGTAGCCGGCGTCGCGGTTGAACTTGACGGTATCGTCGAACACCGACAGGTCGTCGCCGTCGAACCCGTACATGAACAAACCGAATACCATGATCCCGTAGGAGTGCACTTTCTCGACCAGCGCCGCGAAGGTCTCGGGCCGGTTGACGTGCTTGTGCACGCTGGTGAGTGTCGCGCGCGATATCGATTCAAAACCGATGCTCAGCAACGTGCAACCGCTCTCCGCCGCAAGCTCAAGCATGCGGTCGTCCTGCGCCAGTTTTGACGTCACACCAGCCTGCCAATGAATATTGCGGCCCTTGAGCGCGCGCATGACCTCTTTCGGACGCTCCGGCGTGCCGAAAAAATCGGCGTCGTTGATCGAAATCGTGCGGGAGCCGCAGTTCTCCATTTCATGGATCACTTCGTCGACCGGCCGATAGCGGAACCTGAGACCGTTCATCAGCGGCTCGGCGCAGAACGTGCAGCCCTGGTGGCAGCCGCGTGACGTCTGCACAAAGGTCTTGTTGACGTAGCGGTGCTTCTTCAGAAGATCGTAGCGCGGCATCGACAGGCCGGTCATCGGATGCAGCTTGTCGGACTTGTAAGTGCCCCGCATCTCGCCGCGTTCCAGATCGCCGAGCAGTTTGTCGATCACAAGCTCGACTTCGCCGATGACCACGGCATCGCAGTGGCTCAGCGCCTCCTGCGGCATGAAGCTCGGATGCACGCCGCCCATCACCACCGGAATGCCTTTGGCGCGGAAATGATCGGCAATTTCGTAGCCACGGTTGACATAGCTCGTCATCGCCGAGATGCCGACGAGATCAGCCTTCAGGTCGAAATCGATCGTTTCGATGTTCTCATCTGTCAGCACCACCTCGTATTGGTCGCTCGGAATGCACGCTGCCACGGCGAGCAGGCCCGCAAGCGGCGAATACAAAGCGCGGTTGAGGTAGAGCGGCCGGGTTGTAAGGGAATCGGTCTTGGGATTGATGAGATGAAAGACGCGCGAACGCACGAACGACCTCCCCTGACAGAGTGCCCCTACATGTCAGGCAATTAAAATTGCGCGGACAAAGTTCCCCCGTCTGCGCAATTATAAGAGAGTCAGCGTTGGCTTCGAACGTTCGGCGGTATCTGGTGGCCGTCAGGGACACCCGCCCCACCGCGTCAGGCAGTCGCACTGGCGGAGCGCTGTGCCGACCGCCGCTTGTGCGCAACCCGGCGCAACATCGCGTCCAGTTCGCCCGTATCCACACCGTCGGCGCTGATGACCGCCTGGGTGATCGGATCCGACAGGATGTCTTCGAGCGATGGTTCGCGCCAGCATTTCATGAATCGACTCCTGATTGCTTGGACTGGTGTTTTTGGCCCTGGCTCGGGCTCTTAGGCGGCCATGCGCGCGTCCTTGACAGCGCCATCGGCCACTTCGGGATGATTGCTGCGGCCAGCGCCTGCCGGCTCGTCCTTCGTGACACGGAACCACAGCGCGTAGAGCGCCGGCACGACCAGCAGCGTCAGGATGGTCGCAACCAACAACCCGCCCATGATGGTGATCGCCATCGGGCCCCAGAACACGCTGCGCGATAGCGGGATCATGCCGAGGATCGCAGCAAGCGCCGTGAGCGTCACCGGCCGCGCGCGGCGGATGGTGGCGTCGATGATCGCGCGGTAGCGCGCGTGGCCTTCGGCGATATCGCGGTCGATCTGATCCACCAGGATCACGGTATTGCGCATGATCATGCCGGCGAGCGCGATCAGGCCGAGCAGAGCGACGAAGCCGAAGGGCCGGTTGGAAATCAATAACGCACCGGTTGCGCCGATGAGGCCAAGCGGTGCGGTTACGACCACCAGCGCCAGCCGCGAGAAGCTCTGCAGCTGGATCATCAGCAGGACCAGCATCGCGATAATCATCACCGGGAAGACCGCGACCAAGGCGACATTCGCCTTGACGCTTTCTTCGATCGATCCGCCGGTTTCGATCCTGTAACCGTAGGGCAGCGCATCCTTGATGGACTTGAGTTTGGGCGCGACTTCGTTGCTCACATCGGGCGCCTGCACGCCGTCGATGACGTCGCTGCGGACCGTCAGCACCAGGTCGCGGTTGCGCCGCCACAGGATCGGCTCCTCGAATTCATAGGAAAGCTTCGCGACCTGCGACAGCGGCACCGCGACTCCATTGCGAGTCGCGATGGTGAGGGCCGGCAGCCGGTCGAGATCGAGCCGCTCGGACGGAATGGCGCGCGCCACGACGCCGATCCGCTCGATGCCTTCGCGGTATTGCGTGATCGTATATCCCGAAACCAGTGTCTGCAGGGTTTGCGCGACCTCCTGCGGCGTCAGCCCCAGGGCGCGCGCGCGATCCTGGTCGATATCGAGCCGGATCGACTTCACCTGCTCGTTCCAATCGAGATGCGGATCGATGAGCTTGTGGTTTTCCGCCATCACCTTGCGGACGTCCTCGGCGATGGCGCGCACTTTCAACGGGTCGGGCCCGATCACGCGGAACTGAACAGGAAAACCGACCGGCGGACCGAAGACGAAGCGGTCGACACGCGCCCGCGCCTGCGTCAGCGCGCCGTCGGCGATCGCCTTTTCCAGCCGTGCCTTGAGGCGCTCCCGCCCGTCGAGGTCTTTCGCGACGATCACGATCTGCGCGAAATTGGCATTGGGAAGCTCCGGGTTGAGCCCAAGCCAGAACCGCGGGGCCCCCGCGCCCACATAGGTTGTGTAGCTGGCGACATCGGGGTCATTGCCGATGAGCTGTTCCGCCTTTTTGGCGGTCGCCTCGGTGACGCCGATCGCCGTCCCTTCGGGCAGGCGCATCTCGAAGAAAAGCTCGGTGCGCGTCGAAGTCGGGAAGAATTGCTGCTGCACCAGGCCGAAGCCGGCAATGCTCGCGAGGAACATGAAAATCGTTGCCGCGACTACCGTTTTGCGACGGCGTAACGCGAGATCAATCACCGAACGAAGCGCCCGATAGATGCGCGTCTGATAGATCGCGTCCGGGTCGTGCTCGACATTTTTTTTCTTCTTGAGCTCGGGCAGCAGCTTCAGGCCGAGATAGGGCGTGAAAAGCACCGCCACAAACCACGAAGCGATCAGTGCGATGCCCACGACCCAGAAAATGCCGCCGGCATATTCCCCGGAGCTCGACTTGGCGAAGCCAACCGGCAGGAAACCGGCCGCCGTCACGAGTGTTCCGGTCAGCATCGGGAATGCGGTCGAGGTCCAGGCAAAGGTCGCGGCTTTCACCCGATCGAACCCCTGCTCCATCTTCACCACCATCATTTCGATGGCGATAATCGCGTCGTCGACTAGCAGTCCGAGCGCAATGATGAGCGCGCCCAGGGTAATGCGGTGCAGGTCGAACCCGGTCGCGAACATCACCACAAAGACGATAGCCAGCACCAGCGGCACCGATAGCGCGACCACGACGCCAGTGCGCAGGCCGAGCGAAACGAACCCCACGATCAGAACGATCGCCAGCGCCTCGGTGAAGACATGGAAGAACTCCGAGACCGACTCGTCGACCACGTGCGGCTGATCAGCTACCTGCGTGATCTCCACGCCGACCGGCAGCTCGGCGACGATCGATTTCATCACCTGCTTGAGGTCTTCGCCGAGCGTGATGATGTTGGCGCCCTCGAGCATCGACACGCCGATGCCGAGTGCCGGCCTGCCGTTGCTGCGCACAAGGAAAGTTGAAGGATCTTCATATCCCCGCTTCACGGTGGCGATATCGCCGAGCCGGAAAATGCGGCCGTCGGCCTGCACGGGCACCGCGGCAATGGCTTCGACGCCCGAAAAAGCGCCGGTCACGCGCAAATTGATGCGGTCGGCGGACGTATCGATCGCCCCGCCTGAGGTCACGGCATTCTGCCTCGCGACGCTATCGAAGATCTGCTGCGGCGTAATGCCGAGATTCGCCAGCTTGGCGTGGCTGAACTCGATGTAAATCCGCTGCGGCTGCTCGCCGATGATGTCGGCCTTGTTCACGTTGGGCACGCGCAGCAGGCGCTGACGGATGTCCTCGGCGCGCGCCTTGAGTTCGGCGTAGCTCTGGCCGTCGCCCGCCAGCATGTAGAGCGCCGAGTAAACGTCGCCGAACTCGTCGTTGAAATTCGGCCCCTGGATATCCGGCGGCAGGTCGTTGCGGATGTCGCCCACCTTCTTGCGGACCTGGTACCACAGCTCCTTCACCTGCGAGGGCGGCGTCGTGTCGCTGAGGATGATGCGGATAAAGGACACGCCCGGCCGCGAGTAGCTTTCGACGCGGTCGAGATGCGGCAGCTCCTGCAGCTTCTTCTCGATCTTGTCGGCGACCTGCTTCTCCATCTCCGCCGCGGTGGCGCCCGGCCACGACACATTCACGATCATCACCTTGATCGTGAATGATGGATCTTCAGCGCGGCCGAGATTGAGGTAGGAGTAGATGCCGGCGCCCGCCAGAACAATCATCATGAAGAGGATGAGCGCGCGGTGTGTGATGGCCCAGGCGGACAGATTGAAGCGTTGCATGGCGCCGTTACTCCGTCAGAGAAGACTTGCGACCTGGCTTCGCGAGCAGGATGTCCGCGAAGCATAACGAAATTATTTTGCCTCGATGCTGCGGACCTTCAGCCCCGGTTCGAGCTTTTGCACGCCGAGCGTCACCACTTTCTCGCCGGCGGAAACACCGCCGGTGATGAGCGCATCGTCTTCGTTGAACGAGGCGACGGTAACTGGCCGCAGCGCCAGCTCGCCGGCCTGGTTGACGACATAGACCGAGGCGCCCGAGCCGCGGCTGAGCACGGCGGACAGCGGCAGCTTCGCGACCATTGCTTCGCCGGCAGGCTTGAGCGTGACCGTCGCCGTCATTCCGAGGGCAACCCTGTCGTCGGGATCGAGGATGGTGAACCGCGCCGCATAAGTGCGTGTCGCCTGGTCGGCTTGCGGCGAGAGTTCGCGCAGCCGGGCGGCGTAGCGATGGCCATTATCGGACCAGAGCGTGACGCTTGCGGCCGCCTCGCGTGCCTTGGTGAGCCAATTTTCCGGCAGCGCGACGACAGCTTCCTTTTCGCCGCGATGGGCAAGCTTCACAACAGGCTGACCGAGACTGACCACCTGCCCCGGTTCGGCAAGCGTCGCAGTGATGACGCCGTCCGCTCCTGCCTTGAGCTCGGCATAGTCGAGCTGATTGCGCGCCAGATCGAGCGAGCGCTTGGCACGCGCGAGCCGGCTTTCCGCCTCGCCCTTCGCGGCGGTCTTGCGATCGAAATCGGCGATCGATGCGTAACCGCGCGCCTTGAGCGTCTCATAGCGCTCGAAATCCGCGGAGGTCTGATTGAGGTTCGTGGTGGCTGCCGCAAGCTCCGCTTCCGCGCTTTCGACCTGCAGCCGCAGGTCCTCTGGGTCGAGGCGGGCGACGACATCGCCGGCATGCACGCGATCGCCCATATTGACCGGGCGCGCGACCATCTTCCCGCCGACCCGAAAACCGAGATCGGTCTCGTAGCGCGCCCGCACGACACCGACAAAATCGCGGGCTGCATCTTCAGCCTGAAAGGCGACGCTCTGGACTTGCACCGGGCGCTCCGCCCGCGGGGCCGGCGCGGTCTCGGCCGAGCACGCCGCCAAAAGCAACGCCGCCGCCAACGCGGGGAGCGGTCTGGCAAGGTTTGAATGCTTCGGCATGGCGGGGCTCCTTTCACTAAATTGTGACGAGTGATGAAATCCATTTTTCGTCACAATTGAGGCAAGCGAATTCGTGAGGAGGGACGGCATGGAGGTCAGGTCCGGGGGGTGAAGGAACGGAGAGAGAAGCGGATAGCTGCCTTGGCCTCGGCCTCGACGTCTTCCTCGTCGGCCAGGCATTGGCTGATCAGGACGGGGTGCACAAAAGCCACGAGCGACCGCATCAGCAGCCGTGACGTTTCGGCGGGGTCGACTTTTTCAAACTCGCCGGCGGCAATGCCGTCGCGGATGATGAGTTCGACGACGTTGCGGATGATCTCCTTGTGCGCCTCGATGGCATCCCAGCTGTCTTCGATGGCGACCAGAACGATGTCGTTTACGCGCTTATCCGTGAGCAAATTGGCCTTGTGATACGCCATGATTTCGAGGATCAGGCGCTCGATGCGCGCCACCGCCGAACCGCGCGACCGGGCGATTTCCCATGCGCGCTCGTCGAGCTCGGCGAGGCACCGCCGGCAGATCGCTTCGACGATTGCATTCTTGGAGGCGAAGAACCGGTAGACGTTGGCCGGGGACATATCGAGTTCCGCGGCAATATCGGCGACCGTTGTCTTGGCAAAGCCCAGCTGCCGGAACAGCCGGTCGGCCACATCCATGATGCGGTCCCGGGTATCGTCTGGCTTGGTCTTTGGCAGGGCGTTCATGGCACTCGCCGGGGCTTTATGACGACTGATGAAACCAATAATTCGTCAGTCTCGGTTTGTCAACCCCGGCTCCGCGCCCTGGTTCCCGTGTGGCGATGAGTGGTGCCCGGCCCTGTCGTTCCTCGGCGCGCTACGCGCGAGCCCGGATTTACCGGCTTATCTCGGAGCGTGCGGCTATTCGTACCGGACGTAGTGGTTACGGTGATAATGGCGGTGCACGCGCTTCGGGTAGTTGCTGCGCTGCGATCGCGTCACCCCCGGCGGCCGCGTTCCGCTCGGCGGCTTGCCAAGACTGTCGCCGGTGGCCGGGGCGTTTGGTCCGTAGTTCGGCATGCTTTGGGCAAATGAAACGGTAGTCGCACCCAACAGGATCGCGGACGCCGTTAGAAACGTCTTGAAGATCATGGTCCAATCTTCCATTAGCTATTGCCCCGACAACCCGCAGCGCTTCGTTTGGTTCACTCGAAGTACGCGGGCGAGCAGGCACCAAAGAAGAAAATCCGCCTGACGGCCGCCCACCACGCGCAGCATTTTATGCGCGACGTCAACGCTCGTGCAGCGCTTCCTGCCGGTAGCGCAGCAGCGGCGACAGGAGATAGCTCAGGATCGTACGCGAGCCGGTCTTGATTTCAACGGTCGCGGCCATGCCGGGTGACAGATCGACCACCCGGTCGTCGATCTGCATGCGGGTGCGGTCCAGCGAAATACGCGCCGAGTAGTTCAGTTCCTGGCCCTTCGGCTCGCTCGTGTCGTTCTGCGTCCCCAAGGCGCGATCATCCGCCCGGTCTTGTCGGCGGTCGCGGATGACGGCGTCCTGCGAGACTGTCAGCACCGTACCGTGCAGAAGGCCGTAACGCGTGAAACTGAACGTGTCGATTTTAATTTCAGCCTCCTGGCCCGCATGTACGAAGCCGATGTCGCGATTCGAAATCATGGCCTCGATTTCGAGCCGGCTGTCGCTTGGCACAACGGCCAGCAACGCCTGGGCTGGCGTCACGACTCCGCCCACCGTGTGAATCGTAAGTTGTTGCACCACGCCGTCCACGGGACTGGTCAAAAGCTGAAGCTTTGTCTTTTGCTCGGCTTTGATCAGGTCCTGAGCCAGGCCGTTTGCCTTTTGCTCCGCCTTGGCAAGTTCGTCGGAAAGCATGCGGCGATATTCGGCCTCGGCCTGGTCACGGGTTTCCCGAATGGCGGCCGCTGCCGCTTCCGCCTCGCGGAGGTGACTCTTCCTGACGCCGAGATCCTCTTGTTGTTCGACCAGAAGCTGGAGAATCTCGAAATAGGTGAGTTTCGATCCCAACTCTTTGTCCATGAGGGTCTTACGGATATCGACCCGCTGCTGGATGACCGGAATCGTCGCCTCGAGCTTGTGGATAGTGGCTACAATTGTGCTCTGTTCAGCTTCTTTCTGCGCCTGCTGACGGGCAAGCGAAGCCATCCGGGCGCGGTGCTCGGTCACCTGATTGAGCAAAAGTTGACGCTGTGCGCTGATCAACGCGGCGCCTGCACCGGCGGGCGGATGGAATGCGGCCGTAGGATCGTCTGCGCCGGCAAGGGCGGCGTGTAGCCGCGCGATATTGAGCTGCTCGGCGAGCAGATCGTTGTGAAGGTGATCGCGCTCAGCCGCGTTCACCGTCGGATCGAGCTCGATCAGAACGTCTCCGGTTTTTACAGCCTGGCCGTCCTGGACGCGAATGGATCGCACAACGCCGGTCTCGAACGGCTGGATGACCTTGGTGCGGCCGCTCGGCACGATTTTTCCGGTTGTCGCGGCGACGATATCGATCGTGCCTGCCCACGCCCAACTGACGGCCACACAAAACAGCAAGATAATCGTTGCCCCGATCGCGCGGCCGACGGGCGACGGCGGCGTTTCGGCGATTTCCAGCGCAGCGGGCAGGAATGCCAGTTCGTTTGCGCGTCTGCTGGAGTTGCGCCGCATCGCATTGATGCGTCGCCGCGCCAACCTGGCGACCGTGGCAACGCGAGGCGGGGTCAACCTAACGGACCTCATGGATACCCGCCTGCAGCCGGTGCAATGACGCATAGCGGCCGCCTGTTTTGACCAGCGTCTCGTGCGTTCCGTCTTCGACCAGGCGACCCAGCTCAAGCGTCACGATGCGGTCGGCCGCACGCACGGTGGAAAGCCGATGCGCGATGATGAGGACGGTGCGTCCTTTCGCAATCTCCTTCATGTTGTGCTGGATGACCCGTTCGCTCTCATAGTCAAGAGCACTCGTCGCCTCGTCGAAAATGAGAATACGCGGATCACCGATGAGCGCGCGCGCTATGGCGATGCGCTGGCGCTGGCCGCCTGAAAGCGTTGAGCCCCGCTCGCCGACGACCGTGTCGTAGCCTTCCGGCAATTCCAGGATGAAGTCGTGGGCGCCCGCGAGGCGGGCTGCGGCGATGACGCGCTCCATCGGCATGGCTGGATCGGCAAGCGCGATATTTTCCCGGACTGTGCGATTGAACAGCACGTTTTCCTGCAGAACCACCCCGATCTGCCGCCGCAGCCATGCCGGGTCGGCGGTCGCGAGGTCCATACCGTCAATCAGGACGCGCCCGCTCTCCGGCACGTACAGACGCTGGACCAGCTTGGCGAAGGTGCTCTTGCCCGATCCCGACGGACCCACGACGCCAATTGTCTGTCCCGCCGGCACGTCGAAACTGACGTCGTGCAGGATTTGCGGCCCATCGATGCGATAGCGAAAGGAGACATGCTCGAACCGGATGTTTCCGCGGATCGCCGGCAGTCGCGCGCGCGCCGTCATGTAGGTCGGCTCAGCGGCCGTGTTGAGAATGTCACCCAGCCGGGAGACTGAGAGACGCGCCTGATGGAAATCCTGCCAGATCTGCGCGAGACGCAGCACCGGCGCGTTGACCCGGCCCGCAAGAATGTTGAAGGCCACAAGCTCGCCGACCGACAGGGCCCCATCGATGACCAGCCTGGCCCCGAAATACAGCAGTCCGGCAGTGACGATCTTGCTGATGAGCTGAACCACCTGGCTCGCCGTATTGCCGAGGCTCAGGACCTGAAAGCTGGCGCTCACGTAGCCGGCGAGCTGCTCCTCCCAGCGGCGCTGCATCTGCGGCTCGACCGCCATAGCCTTGAGCGTCTCAATCCCGGTGACGCTCTCGACAAGAAAGGCCTGATTCTCCGCACCGCGCTGGAATTTATCTGCCAGGCGCTGCCGGAACAGCGGCGTCACGCCCATCGAGATCGCCACGTAGAATGGAAACGAGCCGAGCACGACGAAGGTCAGCAGCGGTGAGTACAGGAACATGACAGCAAGGAAGACGAATGTGAAGAACAGATCGATGACGAGGGTCAGTGCCGAACTGGTCAGAAAATTGCGGATGTTCTCCAGCTCTCGCACGCGAGCGACTGAATCGCCGACGCGCCGCGCCTGGAAATAGGCCAACGGCAGCGCCAGCAGGTGGTTGAACAGCCGGGCACCGAGCTCGACGTCGATACGGTTTGTCGTGTGCGCGAACAGATAGGTTCGCAGGATGCCGAGCACGGTTTCGAAAATCGAAATCGCGAACAGGCCGATGACCAGCACGTCGAGCGTGCTCAAACCGCGATGCACCAGCACCTTGTCGATGGCAACCTGAAAAAACAGCGGCGAGACGAGTGCGAACAATTGAAGAAAGAAGGAGGCAACCAGCACTTCTGTCAGGAGATGGCGATATTTGTGGATTGCTCCCAGAAACCAGCTGATGTCGAAACGGCGGGTTATGTCCGACAGTCCCGCTCTCCGGGTCATCAAGATCAGGCCGCCGTCCCACAGCGCAAGAAGTTCGCCGCGCGTCATCAAGGTCGGTCGCGTCGCCATTGGCGATTGAACCAGAACCTTGCCCTCGCCCGCCTTGGCAACCACCAGAAAGCCGCCGTCATGCAGCGTGGCGATCGCAGGCAAGGGTGTCTTTGCAAGCCGGGGCCAGGTCGTCCGGGTTGCCCGCGCCTTGAGTCCGAAATCCTTGGCGCACCGGAGTATTTCCGGTGCGCCAATCTTGTTTGTACCCAACCGATGCCTAATCTTTTCACGATCCGCCGCTACGCCCTGCAGATGCAGCAACGTCACGAGAGATTCGAGCCCCGGATCGGCGGGTATCGTGTCAGCGCTCACGACGGTCTCCGATACCCGCATCAGGCGTGAGGCTGCGCCAGCAGCGGCTGTTGGATCATCGCCGGATCGGCAACCGGCGTTGCATCGCTGGCGCCAGACGCAACAAACGTCGATGCCATGAACTGGCCGAGCAGCGCCGCAGCCTGCGATCCGTCGGCGGACGGGTTGCCGACTGCGGACTGGATGGTGACATTGTTGCCGGGTCCTGGGTCGAGAATGTCTTGTCCCGGTCCGCCATTGAGGACGTCGTCGCCGGCACCGCCGGTCAGGGTGTCGTTGCCGGCGCCGCCGATCAGAATGTCGTCACCGTTGCCACCGTTAGCGGTGAGCAGCAGGCCCGCGGCAAGGCCGGTCGCCTCGATGACATCGTCGCCGCCGAGACCGTTGATGACGAGATGGTCGTTGGTGCCGAAGTTCGAGATCGTCACGTCCTCGCCGAGGCCGTGCACGGTCACAACGCCGTTGTCGCTTGAGATCGAGATCACGTCGTCACCTTCGGTGGCGTTGATGACGATCGTGTCCGCCGACCCGTCGTCGCCGCCGCCATCCGTGCCGAGATCGATGTTGACGCCGGTCACGTCGGTCCCGCTGAGGTCGCCGATGGTGATCGTATCGGCGCCGCCGAGGGCACGGAGGTTGATCGTCTCCGTGTCATCAACGTCCATGGTGACAATCCCGATATCGCGCGTCATTCGAACCCGCGAGCCGTTCGCCGAAATGTCGAACTTCTCGTCCAGGTTGGCCCCGTTGAACGCGAGCGTGTCCAGCCCCGACTGTCCCTCGACAACGTCGCTGCCATCGCCCGGATTCCAGACGAACGTATCGTCGCCGGCGCCGAGCTGTGCGGTGTCAGTGCCGCGGCCACCGATGACGAGGTCGTTGCCGTCGCCGCCGATCAGCGTGTCGTTGCCATCGCCACCGGTGATCGTGTCATTGCCGGCGCCGCCGTTGAGCGTGAGGTGAATGAGGTTTGCGAGGCCGTTGCCGGCCGTAATGATGTCGTCGCCGCCATTGGCGTTGACGACAAGCTCCTCCGTGGTGCCGATATCGACCGAGAATGGCGCCGGGCTGATACGGTCGAAGCGTACGCGACTGCCGTTGGCCGTCACCGTGAAGATTTCTGAGCCGTTTCCGCCGTTCACTTCGGCGGTGTCTGTGCCGGCGCCGCCTTCGAACAGGTCGCTGCCGTCGCCTGGGTTCCAGATCATGCGGTCGTTGCCGGCTTCGCCGAAAACCTGATCGTCGCCGGCGCCGCCGGTCAGCGTGTCGTTGCCGCTGCCGCCGAAGAGATGGTCGTTGCCGCCCTTTCCGAGGAGGGTGTCGTTGCCGCTCTGGCCGAAAAGAAGATCAGCGCCAGAACCGCCGGTGATGACATCGTCGCCACCGCCGCCGAAAAGTTGCGCCGCAGGCAGCGCGCCGTTCGCCTCGTCGAGCGTAATCGTGTCATCGCCGGCCTGGCCGAACACGTCGATCAATGTGGTGTTTGCGACCGTCGGTGTGCCGCCGACAACAGCGACTGCGCCGCCGTTGACAAGGATCTGCCCCGCGGCGTCGCGGCTCAGGGTGACGGTGTTCTTGCCGCTGTCGCCGAATACGGACAGCTGGTGGGCACCGGGAATAAAGGAGGCCTTGATTGCCATTGTGGTTGGTCCTCGAAGTTTGGCCGACACGGGGATCCGTGGGCCGCGGTGGGTTTAAAATCGGGGCTTTCGCCCGCAGCCGCACAGATAGACCCTGCTTCGTGCGACAGACTTGAGGGCTGTCTTCAGAACGGCTTGTTTTTTTCTTGAGGCGCTCGGGAATAGTGAATCAGAAGTACTTTGCGACGATCACGATCGCGTGGTCGCAAACTTCATTCGATTGGACGATAGGTTAGCCCCGCAAGCCCGCGCGCTTCAGTCCGCGCAGGAAGCGTGTGCGGTCCGATGCATGCGCAAACACGGTGTTGTAAGCCACGTGATCGGTCGAGAAATCGGGCTGCAGCGCAAGCGTATGGTCAAGTGATTCCTTGGCTTCGTCGATGCGACCAAGCAATCCGAGCGAGACGGTCATCAGCCGCCTTGCTCCGGCATGATTCGGATGCCGTGCTGCCACCGACCGGCACACGGCAATCGCCTCGTCGTATCTTTCGAGCGCAAAGAGCGCCATGTACTGCGTGACAGGCGCATATATCGCAAGGAATGGATCGAGCGGACCGAGCTGCCACGCCCGCGCCAGCGCATCCAGACCGCGCTGAGGCTGACCGCCGCATGCGAGCGCGTAGCCAAGCCCCGCGTGCCCGAGCGCAAAATTTGGATTGATCTCTACGGATTGCGAAAGATGCCTCACCGCATCGTCGGGGCGGCGCTGGCGCGCGTGACCGAGCCCAAGCACGAGATGCCCCCAACAGTCCTGCTCATCCAGCGCCAGCGCCATTGCGCCTGCTTCAAGGGCTTTCTCGGTCAGCTCGCCGATCGGCGCATGCGAATCCAGATTGAACATGTTCATATAGGTCCAGCCCAGCAACGCATGGACGTGCGCACGTCCTTGCGGCGCTTCGAACGTGGCGGCTTGCTGCAACAATTTCTGTGCGAGCAATTGCTCGCTGACGCTCATGCGCCACATATGCGGAAGTGCCTGCGTCACCAGGTGATATGCGTCGACGTCAACCGATGGCCTGCCCCGCAGGCGCATCGCTTCAGCCATGACGAGCTGCGACCTGACCGAATCGACAATGCGGTTGGTGATTTCGTCCTGCCGGACGAAAATATCGGACACCGCGCTATCGTGCCGGTCGGCCCAGACGTGAATGCGCTTGGTGGCATCGATCAACTGGGCGGTGATCCGTATGCGGCCACCCGCCTTCCGCACACTGCCTTCGAGGACGTAACGCGCCCCTAATTCGCAGGCGAGCTTCCGGATATCGACCGCTTCGCCTTTGCGGGCAAAGCTGGAGTTACGATCGACAACCGAGAACCATTGCTGGCGCGACAGGCCAGTCGTGATGTCCTCGGTCATCCCGTTGGCAAGGCACTCCTGCTCGGGATCGCCGCTGATATTCTGGAATGGCAGCACCGCAATCGAGGCTCTATCGGACCATGTGAAGACGGACGCCTCGGCCTTCCCGCAAGAGGCCCGTTGGGCCACTGGAACAGTCGTTTTGCCGGCCGCCTGAACGGCGCCGACAAACCGGAAACCGCGCTTGTTCAGCGTTCGGATGAGCTTTTGTTCGACACCACTGTCGCCGACGGCCCGCCGTGCCGCGCTGATGCGGGAGCTCAGGGCTGCCTCCGAAATGGCGCGGCCCTTCCACACCGTTTCGATCAGCTCGTCCTTGGTGACGATCCGGTCATGATTGCGAACGAGGTGGACGAGCAGGTCGAAAACCTGCGGCTCGATGGACACGAGCTCACCCGCTCCCCGCAACTCCCGCCGCGGGATATCGATTTCAAATCCGGCAAAACGAAAATCCAAGACATTCCTCGCATAAGATCGCACCCCCGCAGCAGCCTTCCCCTATCATCTCGAATCCAGCGGGAGTGTGACGTCCATCACACTTGTCACGACATTTCGCGACAAACCGCGTCCTCCATTTGGAGGACAGATCATAAAAACTTTCGGGAATTAAAGAGGCCGCCATTTGCAGGCGGCCTCATGACAATCAGGCTTGCTCGGGAGGGGATTAATTAGCTCTGACTGCCAATTCCGAAATCGTAGGGCGCGGGTGCGGGGGCCGCCACATAGGCCCTCGCATCGAACGCGCGATGCGAATCAACGCGCATGCCCGCACGCTGATGGTCCATTGGGCGCATGCTCGACGCGGGCGCTGCGCCTTCAAGATCGTTCTCGTACGCAAATGCCGGCGCGACGGCCGACAGTGCGATGGCGGATGCAAAAGCAATCGTTACGATTTTCACGGTTCAGCTCCGTTGTTTGGGGCAAGATGAATCTCCTGCGGGCGCGGCTTGTGACGCAAACACGCGTCACACTCAAGTCGTCAACGCATCACAAAATCTGGCCTTTCGTTCACGCAAATGTCATGGGTGTTCTGATGAGCCAAAGAAAGTATTGGCAATCAACCATTCACCGGGCACCTTTAGACGAAATGATCACCTTCGCGCCGCGTCGTCATTCCCGCACAACAAACTTGCCATGCGATAGACGCGTGTGGCGCGGCCATCGTGGACAATTTTTTATTCATTTGAGTGATCGTGCCGATCAATAAATTTGAATCGAATCGGCGATGTGAGTTTCGATCTAGAATTTGAAGCGACTCACTGCGGGTTAAAGAGAGCTTCGCACCAGTGCACCCTACAGATAACTCCACCACCACGCGGTGCGCCGGCGCTTGATTCCGGCGAACCACCGGCAGAGCGGATAGAGGGCTACGACAACTGCAAGCCAGACCGCATAGATGCCGGCGAGAGGAAGCCCGTATGTGGTGGGCTTGTGCCCCGCCAGCGGGCCGAACAGCCAGCCGATGTCGCCGATTGTCGCCCAAGCGAATACAATGGCGAGCGCGTGCAGAAGAAAAATATGCACAACGTAATAGAAGAACGGCACGCGTCCGAAGGTCGCGATCCAGTCCGCGACCGGGCCACGAACCCATTCAAACGCAGCGACCAGCATCAGCGCGGGCCCGAGCGTCATGCCCAGATACAGCAATGATGGCGGGTACTTCTCACAATTGATGAACGACAGCACGGTGGCAAGCACATTGTCCTGGATAGCCCACGGCACAGGATCGCCGTAAAGGTTTATGGCCCGCAGAACGACAAAACCGAGGGTTACGACGGCGCCGAGCGCGAAAAGTTGCTGCACGCGCATTGCGCACCCTTGCGTGAACACCGGTCCCAGCGCGTAGCCCGCGGCCATTACGCCGATCCATGGAATCAGCGGATAAAGCACGAAGAACTTGACCCCGGGCGCAATGTCGAAAAGCCCCGGCTGGTGCAGGAGGTTCCACAGCGGTGCGGCGGCGCCGAGCTGCTCGGCCTTGATGCCGTCGAGAGCATTATGGCCCGCGATCATCGCCAACCCGATCGCGGCGATCGCCCCGCGGGGCAGATGAACAATCGTCGACAGCGCGACCATCGACACGCCGATCGCGAAAATCACCTGGGCGACAAAGTAATTGAAATGGATGTCGAAACTCCAACCGAGGCGCACGACCGTGAACTCGATCAGAACCAGCCAGAGGCCGCGCGTGACGAGAAAACGGCTGACGTCCCAGGTGCTGCGCGCTTGGTTGTTACGGCCTTGGGCGCCGTACAGAAAAGCGGAAATGCCTGCCAGGAAGATGAAAGTCGGAGCGCAGAAATGTGTCACCCAGCGCGTCAGGAACAGCGCCGTGTCGGTGACGTCGCGCGGGTTGAAGCCGCCATTGGCAAAAAAATCGCGGGTGTGGTCGAGCGCCATCACGATCATGACCAGGCCGCGCAGGATGTCGACCGACTCGAGACGCGGCGGATTCCTTTGCAGCGCAGACTGCGACGGTACCTTTCGGGGCTGTGCTGCCGCGGGCGACGGTGCCTGGCGCGATACGTCGAAGGCTACTGTCATGGCAGGTTTCTCGTTGGGAATGAGAAGGTCAGGGCGGGCTTATGGCGCAGGGCGGCCGATCACTCAAGGCACGCGCGCATCACAACATTCGCGGCGGCGATCACGGAAACGTCAGGCAATCGCCGAAACGCCCGGCAATCAGCGCGTTCGGCGGAACGGCAATACTTGCCCGCGCCGCATGCGGAACAGTTATTCCCAAAATTCATTATCGGCCTGCGAGCCGCAGTCGCTTTCTGCAATTTCGGTGATCGTTTTCATAACCGGGATCGATACAATCCCTGCAGTCCGCGAATTTCAGAGGGCATCATGGCACCGACCCGCCGCACGAAAAAATCCGCAGTCGATCAAACTAATCGACCCACGCGCGCCGCCGCCGAAAATGCCGTGCGCACGCTCATCCAATGGGCGGGCGACGACCCAAATCGCGAGGGTTTGCGGGGCACGCCGGCGCGTGTGGTGCGCGCCTACGAGGAATGGTTCGCCGGCTACTTCGAGGATCCACGCGAATACCTGCAGCGCACATTCGAGGAGGTCGCCGGCTACGACGAGATGGTGCTCCTGCGCGACATACGCTTTGAATCGCACTGCGAGCATCATATCGCGCCGATCATCGGCCGCGTCCACATTGGCTATCTGCCGCGCCGGCGCGTGCTCGGCATCTCGAAGCTGGTGCGGCTGGTCGACGTCTATGCCAAGCGCATGCAGGTGCAGGAGAAGATGACGGCCGAAATCGCCGGCTGCCTGAATGCCGTCCTGAAACCTGCCGGCGTTGGGGTTGTGGTCGAAGGCGCACACGAATGCATGACCACGCGTGGCGTGCACAGGCCCGACGTCACGATGGTGACGAGCCGCATGCTCGGCGTGTTCCGCACGAATTTCAAAACACGGCAGGAGTTTTTCGCGGCTATCAAGCTGCGGCAGAAAGGCGACGACGAGCCGGGGTGAGCCACCAAATTGAAGACCATGAGCAAGCGGCCCTGGATTCCCGCATAGGCGTGCGAAAGCACGCCGTCCTTCGGACGGCTATGCGCGGGAATGAGCGGAGTGTGGTTCGATCTGACCAGATTGCCCTAGATGATCTTGAACGCCCGCAGCAGCTGAAAGATCGAAACCAGCACGATCAGGCATCCGACCGCGGTCATCAGGCCGCGCGCCGGCACGTGCTTGACGATCCAGCCGCCGAATGGCGCCGCCACCATGCCGCCGAGAACAAGCGGTAGAAAATGATCGAGCGGCACGGCTCCGAGCTCCGCAAAGAATGTGGTCGCCGCCGAGACGGTCACGAAAAATTCCGCGGTGTTGACCGAGCCGACGGAATAGCGCGGCGCATGACCCGAGCCGACCAGCGTTGACGTCGCCATCGGCCCCCAGCCTCCCCCACCCGTCGCGTCGAGAAATCCGGCGCCAAACCCCAGCAGCGTAGTCCAGCCGGCAGGCCGGCGCGCTACCAGCGTGATCCGCACGGATTTCCACAGAATGTAGAGACCCATGACCAACAGATAGATGTAGACGAACCGCCGCGCGGCGCTGACGTCGACATTGGACAGAATCCAGGCACCCAGGATAGCGCCGAGCACGCCGGCAATCCCTAAGCGCGCCACCAGGCGCCAGTCGACGTTGCGATGATAAATGTGCGAAGCCGCCGATGCGCTGGTCGTGAAAATCTCAGCCGTATGAATCAATGCGCTGGCGTGCGCCGGCGGCAGGCCAATGGCGAGAAATGCTGTGTTCGACAGCAAGCCAAAGGCCATGCCGAGCGCGCCGTCGATCAGCTGCGCGCCAAAACCGACGGCGAAGAACAGCCACCAAGTGTCCAAGAAATCGCCCTCTTGAGCCGGCAATGCCCATTTTACCGCCGCCGGTCAGCCTATCAGGGTTTTAGTCGCCAATAGGCGCAATTCGAAACTCGACAATGTCCGCGAGGTTCCGCAGATAAGGAGAGAGCCTGTCCGCGTTTTGAGCGGCTACACCGCGACTTTGGTGAGGAATGTCTCAACTTCGCTGCGCAGGTTTGCTGCCACATCTTCTACGGATTTCGAGGCAGCGAGTACGGTCTGGGCCGATTGTTGGGTTCCTGCGGTGGCGTCGGCCACGTCGCTCAATGCCGCGACGATGAGCGTCGTGCCATCGGCAGCACTTGTGACATTCTGCGAAATCTCACCCGTCGCGGCACTTTGTTGCTGGACCGCCGCGGCGACGGCGGATGTGTGGTTATCGATCTCCTGCATGCGGTTGGCAATCCGCCGGATCGCCTCCACGGCCTTGGCGGTTGAACCCTGCACTTCGAGAATTTGGCTGGAGATATCCTCGGTCGCCCTCGCGGTCTGCACGGCGAGTGATTTCACCTCGGAAGCGACCACCGCAAAGCCGCGACCCGCTTCGCCGGCGCGCGCCGCCTCGATCGTGGCGTTCAGGGCGAGCAGATTCGTTTGCGCGGCGATATTTTGAATAAGCTTGGTGACGTCGCCGATCTTCTGCGCACCTTGGGCGAGCGCAGCAATATCCTGGTTTGTCGCCTGCGCCTCGCCGACCGCGACCCGCACCACGTCATTGGTCTGGTTGAGACGGTGTGCGATTTCAACGATGGACCTTGACAATTCGTCGGCAGCGACTGCCGCGGTCTTGACGTTGGTCGAGGCCTCGTTTGACGTCTGCACTGCGCTTCCCGCGCGTTGCGACGTCTGGTCAGATGCATTGAACAGGTTGGCCGCCGTCGAGCGCATGACACTTGCGCTCCTCGCCACGCTTTGCAGCAGGCTTTCCGCGTGATTGCGGAATACCGAAATCGCGCTCTCAATTGCGGCGCGGCGGCCCTCTTGCTGTTGCATCGCATCGCGCTGCAACTCGGTTTGCCGCCGCTCGGTGATATCTTCGTGCGTGCCGATCCAGCCGCCGTCTTTCATCGGATGGTTGGTAACCAGCAGCAGACGCCCGCCCTTGGACTTCACCTCGTGCACGATGGTGCGCCCTTCTCCGACCGCAGTCAGAAATTCCTTTCTGTACTGATGTGGATCCCGGGAGAACGTGCCCTTGGCAACCCGCTTCTCCAGCACCTCGGAAAGCGTGGCTCCCGGCTTAACGTCAGCCGGCGTCAGCTCATACATATTGTAGTATTGTGCATTGCAGACGACCAATCGCTCCGCAGCGTCGAACATGCACAGCCCCTGGGCCATGCTGTTGATGGCGGTTCGCATCTGCTCGTTTTCCCGATTTTGATGCCGGGTGAAGATGGCGCGGGTGACGCTCATCGCAAACTGGGCAATGATCGCGGCAAGGACGGTTGTAAGGACCGTTTGGGGAACGGCGGGAATGATGATCGCTGCCCAGTCGGCAGCAAAGATCGTCAGCGCGCCGAAACTGGCCGCAAATGCAACAAGGCCAACAAGCGTAACCAGCCTCGAGGCGCGCTTGAGTGTGAGAGAGAAAAGCATCGGCCACCAGGATAGTTCCGCCGGCTTTTTTTGCGGTTAATGCCGCTAAGCAAATCGTTAATACAGTCTGGCCCGCCTTTGGTTTCAGCCAAAATCCCGAAAGGTTGCCCCGCGCCGCGCCGCGGCCAAAAGGCGCAGCAGGCACGTTTACGCTCTGCTAGACTTGTTTCCTGTTGGTCGAGGCCTTGGCCATGCACGAAACAAAATCGACTCGCCGCCGGTTTCTGCTCAACACCGGCATGCTTGCCGCCGGATGGGAGCTTTCCAGTGCGGGCGCTGTGCTGACGCAAGAGCTTGCGCCAACGCCCGCCTGTCACGATGGCGATGAACCGACCGTCCATCAGACAGAAGGGCCATTTTTCAAGCCAAAATCGCCGGAACGCAGCGACCTGCGCGCGCCCGGCGGAGGTCGTCCGTTCGAGCTTTCCGGCTTTGTGCTGACGCGAGCCTGTCGCCCGCTTGGCGGCGCTGTGGTCGACCTCTGGCATGCGGACAACAAGGGCGAATACGACAATACCGGCTTCCGATATCGCGGCCATGTCACCACCAGGCCCGACGGCGCTTTTCGTTTCCGTACCATCGCGCCAGCGGTCTATTCCGGCCGCACACGGCACTATCACGTCAAGGTTCAGGCGCCGGGCAGCCGTCTCCTCACCACGCAACTCTATTTTCCAAACGAACCCGCGAACCAGCGTGACAGCCTCTTTCAGCGCGCATTGCTGATGCGGGTAGCGAACGCCGGCGAGGGTCTCGATGGCCGGTTCGATTTCGTGCTCGATATCCGTTAGACCCCGGAAGGCTTGCTTCGCGCCGTGCCGTCGGCCAAAAGGCGCGGCATGCTTATCATCGACGATCTCACGGTCCGCATTGCCGGACGCAAGCTGCTGGAAAGCGCCTCCGCGCGAATTCCGACGGGTGCGCGCGTCGGCCTGGTCGGCCGCAACGGCACCGGCAAGACCACTTTGTTCGGCGTCATCGCCGGCGACATCTCTGCCGAGCAGGGCCACGTCGAGATCCCGCCGCGCTGGCGTATCGGACGGCTGGCGCAGGAAGCCCCCGACGGGCCGGACAGCCTGCTGGAGGTCGTGCTGAAGGCGCATCGCGAGCGCACGGACTTATTGGCCGAAGCGGAAACCGCGCAGGACCCGCACCGCATCGCCGAGATCCAGACCCGGCTCGCCGATATCGGCGCGCACGCGGCCCCTGCCCGCGCGGCATCGATCCTCGCCGGACTGGGTTTCTCCACCGCCGATCAACAGCGGCCATGCTCGGAATTTTCCGGCGGCTGGCGTATGCGCGTCGCGCTCGCCGCAACGCTGTTCGAGGAGCCCGACCTGCTGCTGCTCGACGAGCCGACCAACTATCTCGACCTCGAAGGCACGCTTTGGCTGCAGGATCATCTCGCGCATTACCCGGCGACGCTGATCGTCATCAGCCACGACCGCGATCTGCTCGACACCGCGGTCGGCTCCATTTTGTCGCTCGAGGCGCGCAAGCTCGCGCTCTATCGCGGCGGCTATTCGGCCTTCGCGCGCCAGCGCAGCGAGCGCATGCTGCTCGACCAGAAAATGATCAAGAAACAGGAGGCGCAACGCAAGCACCTGCAGGCCTTCGTCGACCGCTTCCGCGCCAAGGCCACCAAGGCGCGGCAGGCGCAATCGCGCCTGAAGATGCTGGCAAAGCTTGAGCCGATCACCGCACTCGTTTCCGAGGAGGTGCGGCCGATCCGTATCCCTGCGCCGGACAAGTTGCTGTCGCCGCCGATCATCGCCACCGACGACGTCGAGGTCGGCTACGAGCCGGGACGCCCGGTGCTGTCGGGCCTGTCGCTGCGGATCGACAATGACGACCGCATCGCGCTGCTCGGCGCCAACGGCAACGGCAAGTCGACTTTGGTCAAGCTGCTCGCCGCAAGGCTTCAGCCGGAGCACGGCACTATCACGCGCGCTTCTGGCCTCCGGGTCGCTTACTTCGCGCAGCACCAGCTCGACGAGCTCGAGCCGGCGGCTAGCCCCTACGATCATGTGCGCCGGCTGATGCCGGATGCGCCGGAAGCGAAAGTGCGCGCGCGCGTCGGGGCCATCGGTTTTTCCGGGCTGGCCGGTAATACCAAGGTGGAGAAGCTGTCGGGCGGCGAGAAGGCGCGGCTGCTGCTCGGGCTTGCCACCTTCAGCGCGCCGCATCTCGTGATCCTCGACGAGCCGACCAACCATCTCGACATCGACAGTCGCGCGGCGCTGATCGAGGCCATCAACGACTTTCCCGGCGCGGTGATCCTGGTCTCGCATGACCGTTATCTGCTCGAGGCCTGCGCCGACCGGCTCTGGCTGGTACAAAGCGGAACGGTGAAGCCGTTCGACGGCGATCTCGACGATTACCGGCGCCGCGTGCTCAGCGAGTCCGGAGCGGACACTGCGCCGCCGGCCAAGTCGGCATCGCGGCCCGATCCAGCCGCGGCGCGCCGCGCGGCAGCCGAAAAGCGCGCGGAAACGGCGCCCCTGCGCAAACGCGTGACCAAGGCCGAAGCCGACCTCGCGAACCTGACGCGGCAGCTCAACAAGCTCGATGCAACGCTCGCCGACGGCGACCTGTTCGCGCGCGACCCGGCGCGCGCGACGGAATTATCGAAGACGCGCGCCAATGTCGTCGCCGCGATCGCCAAGGCGGAAGAGGAATGGCTGGCGGCGAGCGAGGCGTTGCAGACGGCGTAAGGGTTAGGGCAATTGCACTGTTTTCCCCCGAAGCGGACATTCGGCGAGCTAAAGGATCGGTGATCTCAGAGTTCCACGGGAACTATGGGACAGCGACAGCTGTTATTGCTCAATGGTGAAAGCTTCGATGTGGGTGAATCCAATGACACTTCGGGCGGTAGCGTCGGCGTTGGCGCTGTTATTTCTTGCTGGTTATGCCGGCGCTCAAAGCAGGGCAACGGTGGGTTCGGCGCCGAGCGAGAACCCATTCGCCCAATTGGCGGGCGGTTGGGCCGGGGCCGGGACAATCGATCTAGCCAATGGCAAGAACGAACCGATCAAATGCCGGGCCTCCTATGATGTTCTGGAGACGCAAAGCAAGCTCCAGCTCAATCTCCACTGCGCCAGCCAAAGCTACAATTTCGATCTGCGCGCCAGTGCGACTTACTCAGGCGATGCGATCACGGGGAGCTGGAGCGAGGCCACCCGCAATGCAGCCGGGACGCTATCTGGCAAGGTCGAAGGTGCCGGCTTTCGCGTCGTGGCGAAAGGGCAGACATTTCGCGCCGATTTGAATTTGGTCACGCAAGGCAACAAGCAATCGGTCACGATCAAGTCGCAGGACGAAAAGGCCGAGGTGCGAGGCGCCACAATCACTCTGCAACGTGGATAGATCGATCCGGAGCCCAATGGCGGCGAGCGAGGCGCTGCAGAGCAGCGCTCGTCTCATGACGATTATCCCAGGGAGGCATCGTTGCGAGATTGGACGTCAGATCGGCGGTCTTCACCTGGCCGTCGGCGTTGCCGTCTTCGTCGATGTCGACGCTGGACCAGGCGCCGGATTGCACAAGAATTCTGACATTGGCATTGCGCGGCACACTCTTGTCGGACTTGCAGCCCTGACGGTCGATCAACCCTCCGGCGTCGGCGCTTTGCTGAACGACCGGCGTCGGGCGGATCGCGAAGCAGCGCTCGTCAAAAATCTTTTGGTTGCGGCTTCTGTCGACTTCTTCGGCTCCCCACGCGCCGATGCTCGAAACCTTGGGATTCTGCACGTTCGTATCGACATCGAGGCCGGTCGAGCATTTGCCGGGCGGCCCGAACCAGCGGCGGTCAACCTGATTCTGAAAAAGATGCCATTGTCCGCTGTTGTAGAAATCGACGGTTTCCGCGTGCGCCCGCGAGGCGGATATCCAGTTGTACGCCACAAGTTTTTCCTGGCGGAGGATACGGTTGACGAACCCGTTCCCGTAAACCCCGATCGCATAATGGTTGCCGACCGTCCGGCCGACGGCACGAAAATACTCAAGAACGGCGTCCACGCCGGCGCGATTCGCATTGAAGTCGACGCCGAAATAGATTGCCGATCCTTCGGGCTGCCCGACCAGCCTGGCCTGCTCCAGAGCGGCCGTTGTATCGGCGGCGACTTCCGCCTTTGCCGAACCGGTATCTTCCAGCCCCTTTAGAAATTTCTCGGGAAGGTTGTTTCGATACTGGTAGAGAGAGACGATCGAAAGGCCGTTTCTGATCAATATGGTCGGCTCGCGGACGCCGTCGATCATGTTGCTGTCGGACGCCATAACCTTTTCGCGCAGGCCCGGCTGTGGCTTTCGCGCGAAAAACCGCACAACGACCTTCACATTCTGTGCAGCCAATTTCGACGCGACTTTTGCTGCATTGTTCGGCGTGTCGATGATGGCGATGCTTGCCAGATCGTTGGGTTGCCCAATCGCCGAATGGCCCGGCACCAAGGTGCTCGCAAGCAGACCCTTGGTGAATGTTCGTCTCGATACGAGCGACATTGCTCCCCCCGACGAGCGGTTGCCTGATTACTCAACCTTTTTGCTGCGCCTTGATCTCCCCGAACTTGGCTAGCGCCCGGTCAAATATATCATTGAAGAGCCACATGGAATCCAGAATTTCGCGCATGGTCGCAGATGTCTTGGCCCTGTCGGCCTTGCCGTAAGCAAACATGCTGTTATTGCGCAAATATCCCATGATTCGCGGCTCGGAGATCCGGTAATTAAGTAGGTTGCCCGAATTGAGCGCGGCCTTGGCCGGACTGGGAATGATCTGGATAAGCTCGAAAAATCGCATTTGATCGATCGGGTCCGGCAAGGCCTTCATGATCGCCGGTATTTTCGGGAAAAGGTCGGCGTGCGCGTTCATCAGGCCGTTTCTCACGGCCGTCCAGTGATTGTATCGCTGGTCTGAATTTCCAACCCGCGCCTCTTCCTTGTCGTCGCGCGCGCTCAGTTTGGGATCAATGGCTGCGACGGACTTCTTGATGGCCGCCCATTTCTTCTGGCCGATTTTGTCCTCGGACACCCCTGTCTGAAAACTTCCTTTGTAGGCATTCGAGCGCGCGTTGCCGATGTTCTGGTTGCCATCCGTCTCGGCATAAAAAACGGCTAGGCTGATCCGGCCGGCGACTTCGGCATGTGCCGCATCGAGACCTTTGACCCGCGCAAGTACGGTCCCAAGGTCGACGACGTCCTTGAATGGCGTGTCGGATTTCTGCGCATCGGCCGGCGGCGCCTGCATGATTCGAAAAAGATTTTTGTACTCGTCGACAAGCGGTTCATTGTCGGCATCGAAATAGGCCGGCGGGATTCTGTATTTATTGGGTCTTCCGATTCTGGACGGCAGCACGTCGGTGAGATCCTTGTACGCGCCCATCATCGCGACGCGGGCAAGATAGAGGTCCTGTCCGGGTTTATCGGGCAGCTTTTGCTTCGCATCGATCTGTGCGCGCCGCTCCCTCAGGATCGACCTGAAGTCCTGCACTGTCTTGTTGTAAGCATTGAGCGCATCCGACTGCGACCCCGTGAGTGCGGCGGATTGAGCCAGCGCGATGGACATGAAACCGGAATCGGGGAGCCCCGCCAGATTTGCGACGCTGCACACACTGACGGCCACCAATAAACAAAAATAATTCGTAATACGCACGAGCTCCTCTCTCTCTCTGGCCGCCTCATGTCTCCTCCGGATCTCAAGCGATGGTAATGGCAGAAGCAAGAATAGAGGAAGAGCCTTGTCATGTCCGTTTTGGGCCAGAAGCAAAAGGTTCCTACCCAGCGGCGGCTTTGTGTTTGCTCGAAACCCATCCAATTCCAGCCCTTGCCGGTGTAGACTGGCTGCAGACGCCTTGTCTCGCAGATCAGGGGAGACGGCGATGAGCGAGCAAAACAGGGGCGCGAGACCGTTGGCACCAGCAGCGCAACGGACTTACCCGACTGTCCGCGCTGTCAGCTTCGCCGACGTCAACGAGGCATGGACTCAAGGGCTACGCGATTTCCGCGGCGCGCCAGCCTACGGCCTCGTTTTTGGCGGGATCTATGCAGCAGGCGGTATCGTCGTCGTTCTTGGCGCTACCGCCCTCGGCCTCGGCTACCTCGCTTATCCGCTGGCGGCCGCCTTTGCCCTGATCGGCCCCTTCGCTGCGGTGGGTCTCTATGAAGTAAGCCGCCGCCAGGAAGCCGGCTTGTCTCTATCGTGGCACGCCGTGCTGGGCGCCATCTTTAATCGGCGTAATGTCAGACTCGTCTGGATGGGTCTGATTACTGTCTTGTTTTTTATTGCCTGGATATGCCTGGTGCGAGTGCTGGTCGTTATCTTTCTTGGGACTCACACGTTCCCCACGCTTGACGATTTCCTCGTTGCCCTGACGCTGACCTCCAATGGCCTTTGGTTTCTTGTTCTAGGCCATGCCGTCGGGGCAATTCTGTCTATTGCGTTATTCTCTTTGAGCTTTGTGTCTTTTCCTCTGTTGCTTGATCGCGACATTGATGTCGTGACGGCTATGCTCACGAGCGTTCGCGCGGTGATGGCGAGCCCCGTCGTAGCCACTGGTTGGGCGATTATTGTCGTCCTGCTCTTGATGGTCGCGTGCCTGCCTTCTTTTCTTGGTCTCTTGGTAGTGTTGCCAGTTCTGGGCCATACGACCTGGCATCTCTATCGTAAAATTGTCGTCCCCCTCGCGCGGCTGAGCCCACGCTCAAGAGAGTTCCCCCCTATCGAGATACCGGCGAGCGACAGTTAGCGCCGCCGCAGCACCAATGTGGATCGCCGAGTGAGTTACTTCACGTGACAGGTTTAGACGTGCAATTTAGGATTATGTTGCGATCCGCTTGAGCGTGATGATTTTGCACGCGGCGCCTGAAACAATTCGGTAGGAGGAAGGAACCTCGCAAAATGCCGGGTGAGATCCATCACATCCGACCGGGCAGAGATGGTTCCTATCCGGTCGATGGGTCGCCACGGCGTCTCGCGGCTATCGTGGCTGCCGACATCTCCGGCTACAGCCGCCTCATGGCGATGGATGAGGAGGGAACGCACGCGCGGGTGAAGCGACATCGGCGCGAACTCATCGACCCCACGATCATCGAGCATCACGGAAGACTTGTTAAAAGTACGGGTGACGGCTTTCTCGCCATGTTCGACAGCCCTGTCGAAGCCGTCCGCTGCGCCATCGTCATCCAACAGAGCATGGTCGGGCGTAACGCGGCGCTCCCGCGCGAGCAGTGGATCCAATATCGAATTGGGGTCAATCTCGGGGACGTCATCGTCGAACCGGATGATATCTACGGTGACGGCGTCAACATTGCAGCGCGGCTTGAGGGAATTGCCGATCCGGGAGACCTCTTTATCTCGGGAGGCGTCTACGAACAGATCAAGCATAAACTGGTTTGCGGCTATCAATCGCTTGGCGATCGCCAGGTCAAGAACATCACGGACCCCGTCAGAGTCTACAGGGTGCTGCCCGACCCCGCCGCCGTCATTAAGGCGCGGCCGATGCCGGGACTTGCACTGGCCATCATCTTGAGCGTCAGCCTGATCGCCGGCGCGGCCGCCGCCACCGCAACCTGGTACTTTTTCGTGTGGCAGCCGAAACATCTGGCCGCCGAACGTTCCCCGGGGCAAGCGCCCGGCACCACCACAAACCTTGCTACCGCCGCGGCCCCGCAGACGGCACCGGCGAGCAAGCCAGAGACACAGCCGTCACCTGCGCCAGCTCCGCCGCAATCCGCTGCGATTCCTCCGGCGCAACCGCCCCAAGCGCCAGTGATCAGCGAGCCTGAAATGGTGACCCTGCCTGCTGGCACATTCGCAATGGGCAGCAATGAGGACCCGTCCGAGAAACCGATCCATCAGGTCAAAATCAAATCCTTTGCAATCGGCAAGTACCCGGTCACGGTGCGCGAGTGGAACCAATGCGTTGCCGCCAAGAAATGCACCAACAAGGTAACAGGCAACGACGATACCCCTGTCACCAATGTCAGCTGGAATGACGCGCAGCAGTTCACCGAATGGCTCTCGGGGGTGACTCAAAAGCAATACCGCCTTCCGACTGAAGCCGAGTGGGAGTACGCCGCGCGCGGCGGTACGCAGACCAAATATTGGTGGGGCGATCAGCCCTCATCTGGCATGGCCAACTGCAAGGGATGCAGTGAACCATACGACGCCACGCAGCCTATGAAGGTTGGCAGCTACAAACCCAATCCTTTTGGTCTCTACGATATGGGCGGCGGCGTTGCTCAATGGGTAGCGGACTGCTGGCACAAGACCTATCAGGCGGCCCCCACCGATGGGTCCAGCTGGCTCGATTCTGAGTGCTCCGCGCGCGTCATCCGTTCCGGATCATGGAAGAACGATCTGAGTTATGTTCGGCCTTCGAACCGCGACAACTACGATGCAAACGTTCGTTATCCGACGCACGGGTTTCGCGTCGCCCGCTCACCATAAAAGGCGTGTCATGGTCATCGCGCGAACTGCATTGTTGTTTTTGGTTGCGCTGCTGTTACCGGCAACCGCACATGCTCAAGGAAAACCGGCACATAAGGACGCATACCTTTATTTTGTATGGCCGCAGGACGGCACGGTTATCAAAGGTGCGTTCTGGTGCCGCTTCGGTCTGCGCAATATGGGGGTCACGCATGCGGGCGATGACTTTGAAAACGCCGGGCACCATCATCTGCTGGTCGACGTGAATTCACCTTTGGATTCCAACGAACCAATTCCGCAGGACAAGAACCATCTCCACTTCGGCGCAGGGCAGACAGAGACGCGCATAGAGCTGCCGCCGGGCAAGCACACGCTCCAGCTTGTGCTTGGTGATGCCAAGCACTACCCGTTCAAGCCCCCAGTCGTTTCCAAGAAAATCACGATCACAATCAAATAAGGGAATCCTGAGGCCTTCCGTCAACGCGTCAGCACGATGAAATCCGTATCTTGTCCCGTCTCGCCGCTGATGCCGTAGTCGGAAATGATAAGTGACGAGCCGGATGTCAGCAATTGAGCGATTCGCTCGGCAGCATCTTGCGGGATTTCGATGCGATTGAGGGCGGCGCTGGCTTTGTCTGGCGCCGACAACACGGTCCTGGTTGTTTGTTTCGCGTGTCCTTTTTCCACCTTTGCTGAAGTTCTTTGACTGTGTGAAGACTTTTCCGGGACCGACACGACGGTCCAGCGACTTGCTGCACCGTCATTCTGAAATTCCATCGCAGTGAAAACGTGCGTTCCCATCGGCTCCGCTGCGTCTTTAATCGTCACAGGTGCATCGAACAGCGGGGCGAAGCCCTGTCGCACGAAAAGCTTGCTCAACTTGCGGCTCACAAAGACCGAGATTGATGCGCCCTTTTGCGGCGCGGTTGCCCCGGAAGCGGGGTCAGGAGCTTTGGCGTCCGCTTTGGCATCCTCTTGCAGCTTGGCATTCGAGATGAGCGACGCATCCGTTACATCGGCTGTGATCGTGGCATTGCCCGGCTGGGTGGCAGTGCCGGATTGCGGCGAACCGGACGCGACTTTCGGCTTCGGTACAAAAAGCTGCAGGTTCGTTATCTCTGCCGGCTGAACATCGTCGTGCGCGATAATCACGCGCGTGCCTCGCTTCGTGAGATGCCAGAGTCGAACCGCAAAGTCATGTGTCAGGCGGATGCAGCCGTGTGACGCCGGATACCCAGGCAAGTCACCCGCGTGCAACGCGATCCCGGACCAGGTGATGCGCTGCATGTAGGGCATGGGCGCGCCGCTGTAGATGTTCGAGCGATGCCATCTGCTCTTGCTGATGACGCTGAACACGCCGAGCGGCGTCGGATGATTCCTGACCCCCGTCGATACGGCAGAACGTGCGATCAGCGCCCCGCTGTCATAAAGCGAGATCCGCTGGTCCGCGATCGAGATGATGAGGAGGAGTGGCCCCTTTGCGGTGTCTTTTGACGTTTCTTTTGCAGCATTTTTGGACCGAGCCTTCTCTATTGAATCAGATTTTTTGTGCCCCTGTTGGTGCTTCTGCCTGAAGGTGTGATCGCCCCACCAATATCTGTATGGGGACCAATACAGGGACCGGGCGTGAGAGGTCCCAGGCAAATGCAGACTGATTGCAAGAGCCGTCAGCAGGAGCCAGATGAACTTTCGCCGCCTCATGTCTCCCCCATTCAAGGGATGATAACAGAACAAGCATAGTTGAAAGGCTCGATAATGTCCGCTTTGGGTCAAAAGCGGACATTTTGCGATGCAGCCGCGACGGCCACCGTGGCCCCGACGCTTTCTTCCTCTGAAGGGAGGACGACGGGCAGCGAGAAAGCTGTCATTCGCTATTCGGTGCGCAATCGCACAATCCGATACCTCATTCGCAAGCGCAAATGCTTGTGACCACTTCGCCGACCTGACATCAGCGACAAGCGCATTCGGCGAATCACAGTGACTTGAGCTTGAGACAGGAACGCGAATGATGAAAAAGGCAATTTCGACACTGACGTTCGCTGCATCGCTTGCAGCTGGAATGATGGTGCTGCCCATCGCGGGGTACGCGTTGGCAAAAAGTGGCGTCAGCGAGGACGAATTCGATCGGAAAATCGATGCTGAATTCCACGTTTCAGATCATCGCGCGTGGATACGCGAAGCGCGCCAGCTTCTGGAAAAGAACGCAGGAGCAAGCACAAGGAAAACACGAGCGGGCACAAGGAAGACGGCCCAGGCATCCAAAGGGAAAAGGAAGAGGACAAGCACAAACACGAAAAGAGGGAAAAAAAGAAGAAAGACAGAGATAAAAAGAAGGACAAGCACAAAGACAAAAAGTGCGGCGGCAAGAAGAAATGCCCGACTCCCAAACCTGTGCTTGAGCCTGTGCTTGGGCCAGTCCATGGGGCCCCGCCTATGAGTCCGGGCGGCGACACCGGCAGCAAAGGTGGTAACCCGGGCGGCGCTCCCATTCTGAGCGATCCCGGCTATGGCCAGCCGCCGAAAGGCGGTTCATCCGGCGGCGCTGGTTCGCCTGGCGGACCGGCCAGGGATCCTGTCGATCGTGGCTCCGGGACGACGATAAAGCCGAACTGAGAGGCCTGCCGGCTGGGGTGAGCCGCCGCTCTTGCTGAACACGATTCGACAGCTGACTTGTGGCGTCGGCGATCAGCCGCCGCCACCTCCGCCGCCGCCGCCACCACCTCCGCCTCCGTCTCCGCCTCCGCCGCCGCCACCACCTCCGCCGCCACCCGGGGATGGGCCCGGTCCGACGCGGGTCGGCACAAGCTGGTTCGGGTTCAACTGATTCGGATAGCGGTAGCGGCGATCGGCCGATGGCAGGACCGGATAAGCCGTCAGGGAAATCTTCGGCTGTGAAAAGATTACGGCCGCCTGGATCGCCACAAAAGCCAAGGCTTCGTTAACGCAATCGCTGTTGGCTGCGTGGCCAGCCACGCATCTGGGCTGCGCTGAGATGGCATGCGGCAGCAGCACGAGCGCTGTCGCCGTCAGGGACGCCTGCAATAAGCGGATCATGTTTCACCTCACAGTTTGACATTGATGCCGATCGATCCCTGCCAGCCGGTTCCGGAAATTGGCGGCACCGTAAAGGCCGGGAAGACGCCGCCCGCCAGCTCGTCGAGCTTCCCATCCTCGATGACGGGGTTTTCGTTTTCATGTGTCCAGACGTGCTCGATCCTTGCATTGAGAGTGACGTTCGGGCTCGGCGGATATTGCGCGAGCAGGCCGGCCGACCAGCGTGTTTTTGCCGGCACAAACTGCAACGTCGCGGAGTTGTAGCCGTTGTGGTTCCGAAACAGGTAGCTGGCAGTTGGGCCGACCTGAAACTCTCCGATCGGAATCACGTGCTGCAGGCCAATGCGGTATACATCCGAGTTCGAATTCAGCGTTTCGATCGCCAGCGCGCTTAATTCGGGGAGAAGCACCCGATTGCGATTCGAATGCGCGAACGAGGCGCTGAGTGTCGTTGCGCCCAGCTGCTGGGGCCATGCATAAGATGACTGAAGCGCAAGAAGGTAACGTTTGCCCGGTTTGAATGTCTGCAGATCGTCGACCGAGGATGGTGTCTCCCAGGTGAGCGAGGCTGTCAGGCCGATCGAGAGTGGCCCGGTCTGATAATTCACCGCCACCGTCGGCGTCAGGTTGTCGCCAGGATTGACCGTACTGGTCAAAAACGAATTGAACGGATCGAAATTCGATTCCTGCTCGAACTTGCCGCGCCAAGTATATCCGAGGCTCGCCGTGACAAGCAGCGAGCCGGCGATCGGAAAATTAATTCCGGCTGTCGGCCCGACATTGAAACCTTCGCCGAAAGTCGAGATGTCGACAAGGTCCGGATCCATGCGCGCGTTCGCGTCCGTTCCGAAGAGGGCGGATTTTCCCGTCGGCAGATTCATGTTGAGCGAAACAAACGGCTGCATGCCTTGTACGCCCAGATAGCTCGCGGTAGCCGACACGGCTGTGTCGGTGATGGTCTGAACTTCGCCTGAACGCCCTGCTGTGGATTGAACCGCCCTCACCCATCCGCCTCGGGCAATGAAATCCAGATTCAATGCATCGGCCGGCTTTCCGCTCAGCTGCATGGCGAAGGGCACGTAGATCTCCGAGCCTCGTCCCGCGCCCGTATTGCCGTCCGGCGGGGCGAAATTGTTGTGCCAGGCAAAGAAGCGCGTCTCGGTCGAAAAGACCGTCGTCCAGCTCTGTGCAGGTTGGGGCGAAATCTGCGGCACCGGATGCGTCTGCTGCGCCGATCCTCCTGCCTTGTTCTGCGCCGAGGCTCCGGATGTAAATAGGATCGCGCCGCAGATGGCGGCCATGACCACTTTCATTTTTGTTAGCCGCTCCGACCGGAAAGCTTCGGAGCAATGACTAACGTATGGAGTCGTTTTGCGCGTCAGCCAATGGAGGGAAACCGCGGTTGTTTCAAATTATTTATCCGCCGAAACGTCAGCGCTGCTTTCAAGAAGACATCGGCTCTCATCTATGCGGAGGATGAGACAATTTGGCGCGCAGACCGAAATTATGGCCTTCGCTGGCACAGTGGATCAGGCATTCCTACAGGACTTCCAGTGCGTCAGCCGCTCCGCAATGAGCGCCGCACGTTTTTGATCGTCGCGACCGTCCAAAATGTTTATGTCGTCTGGATCGGCGCGCCAATAGACACCGGCTGTGCGCGCGTTCACATTCGGATCTGTATCCGCGCGAGTCGTGAAGTACCCGGATGCGCGGTCAGCGGATTCCAGCTTGATTTCGCCTACTCCGTCCAGCTGCGGCGCGTTTGGATCCAACGGACGCTCACCCTTCCAATAATAGAAGATGCCCGAAGGCTCCTTTTTCTCCTTCGCCGCCTCGCTCCAGTATCTTGCTGACAGACTTCCATCCTCTCGCCATGAACGGCCCGTCAGTTCAAGCGCGCCGCTCCGGTCGCGCGAAATCTTCAAGAGGCTTAGGACGGAAGGCTCCTTTTCGGTACGCTCCGTCAAGGAGAACTGCCACCATGATCCCTCGATGCGAAGAACGCGACCCTCGTTCTCGATCGCATTCCGGATTTTCTGGTTGACGATTTTCATCTCGGACGGCGTGAGCGCGCCGTCGTATCGTACGCATGTGAGGCCCAGGAGGTCGCTCGGAAGCTTCGCCCCATTTGCGTGAAGTATAAAGGTTCGGCGCATTCCCAGGGTGCCGCCAAAAAGACCGGCTTCGAACACAACGTTGTCTCGTGGCGACGCCTGACCCGGCCCAGGCTGGGAAGAAGCCGACGGGCTGCTCGTCGTCCAGTCGTCTTGTGCAAAGACGAACGCCGCGAAATCAACTTCTTGGGTGAGTTCAAGGAGGCGTTCCAGTGCAGACGTCCCGGGAGTGAAGGATGTCATCCATGGCTCGACGCGCGCGATGTCGCTGAGACCGCGTGTCAGCCCTTGAAGCAACTTCTCCTGTTGAGCTGACGAGCCCAGGAAGATTCGCGGCTTATCCATCGGTTCCTCCAAACCGCTATTTCCCCCCGAAAGCAGGGATTCAGCAAGCAAAACCGCGTGGAGCGTTCGCTTGGTGCCAAAGCCGAGAGGAGACGCATTCTCCTCTCGGCTTTCAGTCACCGCTACGCCGCGGTCCTGGCCGCAACCCCGGAACGCAGGAAGGCGAGTATGTCGTTATTGATCGTGTCTGCATGCGTGGTCGGCATGCCGTGCGGGAAGTTCTTGTAGGTCTTCAGCGTGCCGTTTTTCAGCAGCTTGGCCGACAAGGGCGCGGAGTCGGCATAGGGAACGATCTGGTCGTCGTCACCGTGCATCACCAGGACGGGCACCGTGATCTTTTTGAGGTCGTCGTTGAAGTCGGTTTCCGAGAAGGCCTTGATGCCGTCGTGGTGCGCCTTGGCGCTCCCCATCATGGACTGCCGCCACCAGTTCTGGATGACGCCGGGGAGCGGCTTCGCGCCAGGCCGGTTGAAGCCATAGAAGGGGCCACTCGCGAAATCGAGATAGAACTGTGCCCGGTTTTCGGCGAGCGATTTGCGCAAGCCGTCGAACACCTCGATCGGGATGCCGCCCGGATTGGCCGGCGTCTTCACCATCATGGGCGGCACCGCGCTCATCAGCACCGCCTTCGCGACCCGGCTTTCGCCGTGCCGTCCCAGGTAGTGGGTGACCTCGCCGCCCCCTGTGGAATGGCCGATGTGAATGGCGTCCTTCAGGTTGAGGTGCGCCGTCAGTGCCGCCAGATCATCGGCATAGTGATCCATGTCGTGACCGTCGCTCACCTGTGCGGACCGGCCATGGCCTCGGCGGTCATGCGCTATGACGCGATAGCCGTGCTTGAGGAAAAACAGCATCTGCGCGTCCCAGTCATCGGCCGACAGTGGCCAGCCATGGCTGAACACGATGGGCTGACCTTTGCCCCAGTCCTTGTAAAAGATCTCGACACCGTCTTTGGTCGTAATCGTACTCATGGGTACCTCCTGTACGGGAAATTGGCTTGGTGCTGTTCGCGTTTTACTGGTGATGGGCCGACACGCTCTTGACGTATTCGGACAGCAGATCGCTCGACGCCAGGCCGCTGACGTCGCCGAGACTGAGGATGCCAATCATCCGCTTGTTCTTGTTGATCACCGGCAGCCTGCGAACCTTCAGTTGCTCCATGTGCCGCACCGCCTTGGCGAGGTCATCCTCTTCGCTGCAGCAATGGATGCCGGGAGTCATCACATCGCGTGCCGTGGCGCGGCCGGAATCGAAGCTCTCCTCCGCCAGCCCCTTGCATACGATGTCGCGGTCGGTGACCATTCCGATGAGCTGATCTTTCTCTCCGATTGGAATGGCGCCGACATCATGCTTGCGCATCAATTTCGCGAGTTCGATGACAGGGGTATCAGGACCAACCCATTCAACGCCCTTGTGCATCGCTTCTTTGACTTTCATGGCAGACCTCCGTTGTGGAAGATGCGCCCCCGAATTGCTGGAATTCTGCCGACAACGAGCGGCAAAGACGATTGGACTGAGGTCCAATCGTCTTTGACTCGCGCATGTCTGATTCATTCCGATCCAACCGACGACAGCACCAAGAGAAAGTCGGATGAATCACCTCGCACCGCACTCTTGTTCAACTGATGCCGGGACGGTAAACAGCCAAGGACCGACGCACCTGGATCTTGTGGAACCACCGGCGAAGCGATGACGGTTTTGCTTTATTTCGTATCGTTTGCTTCGCTGTTTGCGCTGTTTGCAAGCGTCGTTGCAGGAACATTTTGGTTCCTGACCAAATGCCTTCGAGCGCTTACAGCTCCGCGCGCCGATTCAAAACGTCGCAGCGATACCTCCGTCGGTCTCCACCCCCATCATCTGAAACGGGCCGGTCAATAAACGCATCTCGGTTGCGCCGACGCCCCCTATGATAGCCTGCGCCCGATGAGACTGCTGAAGCGCTTCTTGCAGCGTTTGGTAATCCTCGGGCTAGGCATCTTTAGTGTCTGGCTTATTGTCTTTGTCGTCTTCGAATTTGCGGACCGCAGGCTGCCATGGTTTCTGGCTTTGGCTGTCACCTATGGAGTCGCAGCATACATTATCTTACCGCGTATCGTTCGCATGGGTCTCAAGATCCTCCAACGCAAGCGGGTGCCAAGCTATACAATTACCGGAGACGGGTTGCCCGGCGACCCCGTCAATCTCGTGCTCATCGGCACGCTTCAACAGCTGCACACTGCATTTGCAACCGCCGGCTGGTCAGAGGCCGACCGGTTGGGGCTGGCAAGCTCGTGGCGCATGGTCCGGGCATTCGTATTTAACTCGCCCTACCCGACCGCCCCGTTCAGCACGCTTTACCTTTTCGGACGCGGCCAGGATATCGGCTTCCAGAAGGCAATTGATGACAGCCCACGGAAACGTCATCACATTCGATTCTGGGCCCTGGACACGGCGCTCGTCGAGGCCACATTGGGAACGGCCAAGTTCTGGCTGAACACCGATCGACCGCCGAACGATGCGCATGTTTACTGGATCGGAGCTGGGACCAAGGATACCGGTTTCTCACTGACCCAACTCACATTCCAGATCACCCATGCGACCGATTCGGATACGAACGCCGAGCGGGATTTTATCCTTGCCGAGTTGGGGAACAACCAACTCATCGGAGACGTGAGCAAGTTTCAAGCGGGTCAGCACATCGAGCACATCAATCACTACGTCACCGATGGCGAAATCGCGCTGGCTAATCTGAAGATGACTGGCGCATAATCACATCCGCCGACGGATAAAGGAGGCTGCGATGCCCTCTGTCGACCAAATCGTTGTCTGGATCGTTGTTGGACTGCTCGGCGGCGGTCTCGCCGGGGCATTGACGACCTGGGAGCGTGGGGGCTTCGGCCTCTTTCGCAATCTGGCACTTGGCCTCGCGGGTGCGCTCATAGGCGGGCTGTTGTTCCGCGTATTCGGGATCTGGCCGGGCCTGGACAAGATCGCCATCTCGCTTCGTGACGTCGTTGCCGCCGTCGCGGGCTCGCTTCTTTTGCTCGCGTCGCTCTGGCTTTGGCGCAAATTCAGACCGTCGGAAGCAGGCCAGTGAAGCGTGCGATGTAGCTCACTGGAGCTTGATATCAGCCGCCTTGATCACGTTGCCCCAACGGGCAACCTCGTCGTGCATGTATTGGGCTGTCTTCTCGACCGAGCCGCCGAAAACTTCGGCAGATAACTTCTTCAAATGATCGCGCATGTCGGGTTGACGCAGGGCCTCGTTCACATCGGCGTTGATCTTGGCGACGATGGTCTTCGGCGTATTGGGCGGCGCCACGATCCCGTACCACGCGACCGCCTCGAATCCGGGCAAGACTTCCGCAATCGCCGGCACATTGGGCAAGGCCGGAAGGCGTGCAGGTGACGCAACCGCAAGCAACTTGAGCTTGCCGGCCTCGACCAGCGGGAGCGATACGCCGAGATTATCGAACATCAGATCCACATCGCCGGCGAGCAGGCCTTGCAAGGCCGGTGCCGACCCCCGGTAGGGCACGTGATTGACCTTGACCTTGGCCATCAATGAAAAAAGTTCGGACGTGAGATGGGACGTCGTGCCATTGCCTTGCGTGGCGGATGTGACCTTGCCTGGATTTTTTTGAAGGTAGTCGATCAGCTCATTGAGACTCGACGCCTTGATGTTGTTCGGATTGACCAGAAGCGCGTTTGGTACCTGCGCCATCACGATGATCGGCTCGAATTTGGTCGGATCAAACCCAAGCTTCGGATAAAGATTTTGATTGATCACGAGCGGAGGCGGTGGTGCCGATAACAAGGTGTAGCCGTCGGGATCCGACCGGTACACCGCCTCAGCACCGATATTTCCGGCAGCGCCGGTGCGGTTTTCGATGACCACCGGCTGGCCCCATTTGCGCGACAGCCAGTCCGTGACAAGTCTTGGCACGGCATCTGCCGTCCCGCCCGCTGGAAACGGAACAATAATTTTGACGGGACGATCGGGATAACCCTGAGCCTTTGCCGGAGCCACAAATCCGGTCACGGCAGCAAGCCAGGCAAAGCCGAGTACAAATTTTGCGACAAAGCCGCGCCGGCACGCGTCGCGCATTTGACGTCCTCCCCAAGACTGTCGCGGTTTGGCCCGCGTATTCGTCAATGCAACAGTGCAACAGCCGGACGGGCTATACAACACCCTGCGCGAGCGTTCTCCGCACATGAACCAATTTGATTTTTACAAGACGGAGAGTAGCTTCCAATCAACAGATGCGGCTGACGTCGCTGGTATGCACGCGAGCCATGGTGCCTTATGGCAAATGCGCGACCGAACGTTGTAATTGTCGGCGGCGGCATTGGCGGATTGTTCGCGGCGAACGCGCTCATCGCGCAAGGCCTGCGGGTATCCGTCTATGAGCAGGCCCCGTCCCTCGGCGAGGTGGGAGCAGGCGTATTCATAACGCCGAACAGCGTACGCCAATTGCAGCGGGTGGGATTGGGACCACTGGTCGAGAGATGGGGAGCGAGGGTCGGCCCCGGCTCCCATTATTTTCGCCATGACGGGACTCCAATCGCGCCGGTCCAGGTGACCGATTCTGCGGGCTGGAACGCCACATTCGGAATGCATCGCGCTGACCTTGTCGAATTGCTTGCGAGCACACTGGGCGCCGAGATGGTGCACACCGGCCACCGTTGCACGGGCTTCGCACAGGATGACAACGTAGTCCGCGTTTCATTCGCCAATGGCGCGGTCGTCGAGAGCGACATCGTCGTTGGATGCGACGGCATTCATTCAGAGCTGCGGCCTTATGTGTTTCCGCCCTCGCGCCCGGTGTTCTCAGGGTCCATCGCATATCGGGGGACAGTGCCGCACGAACGCGTTCCACGATGGCCCAACAATGTCTGGCTGATGTGGCTCGGCAAAGGAAAACACTTCCTGACGTTTCCTCTGCGCGCCGGCAAGCTCATCAACTACGTCGGGTTCGTTCCGGCAGACCAAGAGATGAAAGAATCATGGTCGGCGCCCGGCGACGCCGATGTCCTGCGGCATGAGTTTGCGGGCTGGGACCCGCGCATCGAGAATCTTCTCGCGCAGGTGCAAATGACGTTCCGTTGGGCGCTTTATGATCGCGAACCATTGCCGACATGGACCAAGGGAAGACTGACCCTTCTTGGCGATGCCGCACACCCGATGCTGCCGCACCTCGGACAAGGCGCCAACCAGTCGATCGAGGACGGCATGGCGCTTGCGACAATCCTTGCGCGCTCCAGCCCGAAGAGCGCGCCGGCCGCGCTCCTTGCCTATGAGCGGCTTCGCCGCGAGCGCGTCGCGCAGGTACAACGTGGCGCGCGCGAAAACGGGCTGCGCTACGATTCTGCCTATTCCGACCTGGGTCTTCGCGACGCCGAAATAGCCGCGCACGCAGCCTTCCGCAGGACGCTTTACGATCACGACGTCGTTCCCGATGCACAGGCCGCCGCAATGGCTCTGGCCTGATGGGCGCATCGGGCTTTGTGCGGCGTGCCCTCGCCGCTGAGCTCGCCGACGCGAGCTACGCAGCAGCAAGCGCCTGATCGATATCGGCAATAATGTCGTCAGGATGCTCGATGCCGACCGCAAGCCGCACATATCCCTCGGTGACGCCGGTCTGCAGTTGCTCCTCCGGCGACAATTGCGAGTGAGTCGTGGTGGCCGGATGAATGGCGAGCGAGCGGGCATCGCCGATGTTTGCGACATGATAGAGCAGCTTCAGGCTGTCGATGAATTTGCGGCCGGCCTCTTTGCCTTTCTTGAGCTCGAAGCCTACCAGCGCGCCATAGCCACCCTTCAGATAGGCGTCCGCGCGGCGCTTGTTCTCCCCCGTCATCAGGCCGGGGAAAATGACCTTGCTCACTTTTGGATGTTTGGTGAGATAGTTCGCAACGGCAATCGCGTTGCTGCAATGCTGCCGCATGCGCAAAGCCACCGTTTCCAGGCCCTGGATGAACATAAAGGCGTTGAACGGCGACATCGCCGCACCGATGTCGCGCAGCAACGTCACGCGCGCCTTTATGATGTAGGCGATCGGCCCGAGCGGTTTGACGGCCTGCGTCCACACGGCACCGTGGTAGCTCGGGTCGGGCGTGTTCAGCATCGGAAAGCGGTCGGCGTGCTTTTCCCAGTCAAAATTGCCGCCGTCGATGAGGATGCCGCCAATCGACGTGCCGTGACCCCCGATGTATTTGGTGGTCGAATGCATGACGATCGCGGCGCCGTGCTCGATCGGCTTGCACAGCACCGGGCAGGCAGTGTTGTCCATGATGAGCGGGATGCCCATTGCGCGGCCGATTTTGGCGACCTCGGCGATCGGGAAGACGGCGAGCTTGGGATTAGGCAAGGTCTCGCCATACCAGCAGCGGGTCCGCGCGTCGCTCGCCTTGCGGAAATTTTCCGGATCGGCGGGGTCGACGAAGCGGCATTCGATGCCCATGGTGCTCATGGTGTTCTGGAACAGATTCCAGGTGCCGCCATAGATGTCGGTCGAGCAGACGAAATTGTCGCCGACGTGACAGATATTCTGCACGGCGAACAGCGAGGCGGCCTGTCCGGAGGCAACCGCCAGAGCGGCGACACCGCCTTCGAGTGCCGCCACGCGCTCCTCCAGCACGGCCTGCGTCGGATTCATGATGCGGGTGTAGATATTGCCGAACTCTTTGAGCGCGAACAGGTTGCCGGCGTGTTCGGTCGAATTGAACTGGTACGACGTGGTCTGGTAAATCGGCACGGCAACAGCCGTGGTGGCCGGATCGGACCGGTATCCGGTATGCAGGACAATCGTTTCTGCGTGCTGACTGGTTGTCGGCATAAAGCTCCCCCGCTCGGTTGGCTTTCTGGATTTCTGTTGTCGGCGTCTGCAATGGCAGCCTAAGCAGATTATTCGGTCCTTGCTATTGCGCGTTTATCCAGCTGTCCGATCCCGTGACCTTGACCGACACATTCGATAAGAAAACTCGCACCGGCGTGCCGTCCGCCGTGCCACGATGATCCAGTGAGATAAGGAGCGGACCCGCCTTCTTGTGGTCGGCCCACGTCGCCATCAAGAGCTTGGGCCTCTTTTGCGTGCCCGGGCCGCCCCCGTGATAGACAAATTCCTCAATTCTATTGTCCGGGCCGACATAGAGATCCCAGGTGTCGCCCGGCGCATAGCCGCCTTCCGATGGATATTTCACCACCACCCGCTTCGCGGAACCGTTGCCCAGCGGCAGTTTTTGCGTGCCCTCATCGGTGACTGTGGCGCTGCCGTCCCAGGAAAAGTGCAGCACGAGAAGCAGCCAGTAATTGTCGTTGCTGAAAGCCGGATCGATTTCATTCTTCACGACGTCGGATTGGCTGCCGAGCTGCGAACGCGCATACGTCACCTTCACCGGTTTGCCGTCGTTATCTTTGCCTTCGTAGGAAATCAGGTCCGTCTTTGGCTCCCATTCCCAGCTGCGGGACAGATTCAGCCCAGGGAGCTCGAGGTTGAACGTGTAGCGGAACTTCTCGACCTGGCCGAAAGATTCAAATCCATAGGCCTTGTACATCTGCTGGAAAATCGGCGGGCGCTCCTGCGCATAGGAGGTCGCCGCAAGGAGCAGTACCGGCACCGTGAAAGCCAAAAGGCGGATCATGGCGAGACGACCGCAGCCTGCAAAATGGCGACCAAGGGTGAACGCTTCGGACTTTTTGATCGGATCCATTGTTCAAACCTCCTGTTACGCATTCACTTGTGGAATCCAAAACGGGCTGTTGCGACCGTTGAATTAGCCCGCCAGCGCCGCCAGGCGCGTGATCGCATTGCCTGGCGCGCGGCGGCGGATCAGTTCATCGAGGCCGAGGCTGCGGCCGGCGGCATAGACCGCGAACTGCACGTGCACGATCGCAAGAAACATGTAGTTCCATGGCCATTCGGCGGGATGGCCGTAGAGGCCGAGCCAGAGATGCAGCGAGTAGACTGCGGCGACAATCGCCACGAAGCGCACGCCGAGGCCGAGCATGAGCGACACCGCGAACGCAAGCTCGGCCAGGAATACGAGCGGATCGATGATGGTGATGAACGGCAAATAAACGTTTTTGACCAGCTCGCGATGAAAGGCGAATGCCGCATGCTCGCCCATCTGCCCGGTCCAATACTGGAACCCGCCGGACACCGGCAACGGCAGTTTCCACAGACAGCCCTGAAACCACTGCGCGCCGATCAGCAGACGGCAGATCCAGATGATCGCGTGGCTGGCGCGGCGCTGCTCCGAATTTTCCGACCAGGTCTTGAAGGCGATCCACACGCTCGCGAAGAGCAAGGCCAAAAACAGCGCCACCATGACATAGTGGAAGATACCCAGTGCGCGATGATCGTCTGTCGCTCCGATCAGAAACAGCCACGCATCGAAGAACGGGTTCGTCCGCATCGCTCTCTCCCCGCTGACAGCAGATCACTGCAGGCCTTGCAGCGCGGCACCAAGTTTATTTGCTCCTGCCATGTTGGCCAAGCGTTCATACCGGGCCGGTGATCCGGCACACTCGATCGTGAACAAGGCTTTGATCGAAAGCGAATACCGTTAGCCGGGCTTGTCGGACGTCGGTGAGAACCGCTACCAATATCGGCAAATACCATGGTTCAACGGGCGGGCGCTGATGTCGGCTAGTCACGGTAGAGTCCCGCCGATTCTCGCGCAAAAGCATTACAGCACGCCGTCGGCGTTTACGCCGGAAAGCCTGCTGCGCGAGGCGCGCCGTCAGAAGCGGATTGCCGACGCCGGCATTCCTGCAATCTGCATCCTAGACCCCGACGGCGACATGCTGCGCCATTTGCTTGCGCGCGGTGAGGCCCGGCTTGAGCCGGCGTGGGCGTGCTATCACACACAGCTATTTTCTTTCAGCCGCGGCGGGATCGATTTCGGAATTGTGGGCTGCGCCGTCGGCGCCTCATTTGCCGTGCTTATCGCCGAGGAAATGTTCGCATCGGGCTGCGAATTGCTGATCAGCGTGACATCCTCTGGCCAGATCGTGCCCGTACGTCCGCCGCCTTATTTCATCTTGATAGAACGCGCGCTGCGCGACGAAGGCACGAGCTATCACTACATGGCTGCGTCCGAGTATTCCCACGCTGACGCTGCATTGATCGCAGCGCTCGATGGCGCATTTGGCAAGTTGCCGGTGCCGGTCCTTACCGGCGCCACCTGGACAACCGATGCTCCGTTCCGCGAGACCCAGCCGGCGATCGACGCCATGCGCGAAAAAAATCTGATGGCGGTCGAGATGGAAGCAGCGGCGCTCTATGCCTTTGCTCAAGTGCGGCAAAAACCTGTGCTGTGCTTTGCCCACGTCACAAATCAGATGGGCCGCATCGATGGCGATTTTGAGAAGGGTGAAGCGGACGGCAGCAAAGATGCGCTGGACCTGATCGCGATCGCAGCCGATCGCCTGCGGTCTCGGCTCCGGCCGTGAGCGGCGCCGCCATCGGAATCATGTGCAAGGCGCCCCAGCCGGGCCACGCAAAAACACGACTCGCAAAGGCTGTCGGAACGGTCGCAGCCTCAGAACTGTCGGCCTGCTTCTTGCGCGACGTTGCAGCAGCGATTGAAGCGGTGCCCGAAACTCTGGGCCGGCGCGGCTACGGCGTCTATGCCCCGGCAGGAACAGAGCACGTGCTGCGTGAGCTGTTTCCGGAAAAGTTTGGGCTGTTGCTGCAGGAGGGCAACGATCTTGGAGAAGCCCTGTTCGGCGCCACGCGCGATCTGCTGCTGGCAGGGCACGACTGTGTGCTGTTGGTCAACGGCGACAGCCCCACGCTGCCTTCCCGTTTCCTGATCCAGGCCATCGAAGCGCTGCGCAATGCAGGCGACCGGATGGTGCTTGGGCCCGCGAGCGACGGTGGCTACTACCTCATTGGCCTGAAACGTCCGCACAAGGAACTGTTCACGCAAATTGAATGGGGAACCGAAACCGTATTTCGCCGCACACGCGAGCGCGCCGCGGAAATCGGACTTGCGGCCACGTTGCTTCCTGAATGGTATGACATCGATGATATTGAAACGCTGGGTTGGCTGCGGGACGAACTCGCCGGCAATTCGACGCGATTTCGGGGCGGCAGCCTTGCGTCAGCCACGCGAGCGTTTCTTGCGACCGCGACGCCGGCGCGCGCGTGATCTTTATGAGTGAGCTCGCGCCATCCGCCGGGAAAGAGCCGCCGCTTTATCTGCTGGCCGGCATCGGCGCGATTTTCGCAGGCCTGACCCTGGTGACGCCGTTTGCCTTCCAGGCCGGCGGCGACAATGCCTTTATTGCCCTAGCCATTCCCGCAAGCCTGCTGACGCTTGCGGCAACGCGCGTGGCTGAGCGCACACAGACAACCCGCGCCCTTTGGCTGATTTTCGGCATCGGGATCATGCTGCGGGTCTACGTGCTGCTGTTTGACCCGCTCCTGTCCACCGACATCTTTCGCTACATCTGGGATGGCAGGGTTCAGGCGGCCGGCATCAACCCTTACCGCTATTTTCCCGCCCACGACGCGCTGGCGCCGCTGCGCGATGCGGCGATCTTTCCCAGGATCAATCGGGCCGATTATGCCGTCACGATCTATCCACCCGTCGCCGAATTCTTCTTTCTGGTCGTCACGCGCATCGGCGAAAACGTGAACGTCATGCGGCTGGCCTTGCTCGGCTGCGAGGCTGTGACCGTTGCTTTGATCGTGCTGTTTTTGCGTCGCATGCAACGGCCGACCACACGGGTGCTCGCATATTTCTGGCATCCCCTTCCGATCTGGGAGATTGCCAATAACGGCCACGTCGATGCGCTGGCGGTCGCGCTCATGCTGCTCGGGCTGTGGGTCGCCCTCACCGGACATGCAATGCGCGGCGCGCTGTCAATCGCGCTCGGGGCGCTGGTGAAGCCATATGTGGCGCCGGCGTTGGCTTCGATCTGGCGCCCGTGGGACTGGAAGATGCCGCTCGTCGTGATCGCCGCAATCGCACTTTGTTATCTTCCGTATCTTTCCGTGGGCTGGGGGGTCTTCGGTTTCCTGACCCAAGGATATCTGACGGAAGAAGGCATTGTTTCCGGTAACGATCTCTGGGCGCTTTCCGTCTGGCGTCTCGTTTTTGGCACGCATCGCGGCGACGTTGCCGTCTACGCGGCCGTGGCAGCGTCGATCGTGCTGGTGATGATGCTTTCGGCTGCGCGCCGCCCGGACAGGACAATCGCATCGAGCCTTGCAGACACGAATATGCTGTTGCTCGTCGTCTTGCTCCTGGTGTCGCCCAATCGTCCCTGGCACTTTCTGCCCATCATGCCGTTCGTCGCCCTCTGCGGTGGCGCACCAACCTGGATAGTTTCGATTGGAGCGCTCCTGCTGACCAACGAACTGTATTGGGAGTTCCACATTCCAAAACCGATCATCAAGTCTATTTTATTTGGAAGTTTTCTTCTGGCGTGCATTTGGTCAGCCCGGGAGACATATCTCAGGAAGGCCGCGGGTATGGGACGATCGCAATGAGCGCTTCCGGCGGCAATCCGGTTGTTGACGCGCGCGTCGATCCGCGCCGCTACCACGAATCTGTACAAGGCGAGCGCACCGAGGTCGCCGTCCGCCCGCCGGTCTGCATCTATCTGGAAGTCACCAATCGCTGCAATTTGCTGTGCACCACCTGTCCCCGCACCTACGAGGACCTCGAGCCGCCGGCGGATATGGACTGGGACCTGTTCACATCGATTGTCGATCAGGTGCCTGATCTTGCGCGGGCCGTGCTGCATGGCGTCGGCGAGCCGATGCTGGTCGCAAACCTGCCGCGCATGGTGAGATATCTGAAGGATCGTGGCGCTTACGTCCTGTTCAACACCAACGGGACAGTCCTCAGCGAACGCAACGGGCGTGCGCTGATCGCCGCCGGGCTCGATGAGTTGCGCGTATCGCTTGATGCGTCGAACCGGGAAAGTTTCAAGGCCGTTCGTGGCCGGGACTATTTCGGCCGCATTGTGCGCAATGTTCGCGCCTTTCGCGAGCTGCAGGACCGGGAGGGACATTCAAAGCCGCAGGTCTCTATCTGGCTTACGGGCCTGAAGGAAACGGTCGTGGAATTGCCCGCATTCGTGCAGCTGGCGGCGGACATCGGCGTCAAGGAGGTCTATCTGCAGCGACTTGTCTTCTTCGGCCAATCGGCGATCGGCAAAGCACGGCCGGATCAGGCGTTGTTCGAACGCCTGACGCGCGAAGAGGCGGGCTATGTCAGGCAAGCCGAGGATCTTGCGCGCTCGCTTGGCATCACCTTCAGCGCGTCTGGCGCTGCGTCCGAGCCTGGCCTGAGCCTGAAAAGAGCCGACGAGGGCTCGCCCTGGTCGCTCTGCCGGCGGCCCTGGTCGCTGATGTATTTCACGGCCAATGGCCGGGCGCTGCCTTGCTGTATCGCGCCGTTTTCGCAGCACGGTTACGACAAATACACTTTGGGCAATGCGACGCAGCAAACCTTGCGCGAAATCTGGAACGGGCCCACGTACCGGGACTTTCGCAAGGCCCTGCTGTCCGATGAGCCGCCGGCGGCTTGCACCAATTGCGGACTGCGCTGGAGCCTGTGAGCGACATTGCGCGCAAGAGCGATGCGCCGCGGCCTGACGTCCACCGCCAGGCCGTCGTGTCGGCGGTCATTCCATGCCTCGACGAGGAAGCGGCCATTGCAACGGTCGTGAGCGCCGTGCTGGCGCAGAACGTGAGCGAGGTCGTTGTCGTGGACGGCGGCTCGCGGGACGGCACGATTGGCCAGGCAACCACGGCCCGTGCCCGTGTCATTGTCGAGGCGCGACGCGGTTACGGGCGCGCCATCCAGGCGGGCATTGCCGCCGTACGACAGGACGCCGACATTCTCGTTTTTCTCGATGGCGACGGCAGCGATCCTGCCGAATTCATCCCCGACTTGGTCTCGCCGATCACCGCGGGGCAAGCCGTCTTCGTTCTCGGCTCCCGCACGCGTGGCGCGCGTGAGCGCGGCAGCCTGGCGCCGCAACAGGTCATGGCCGCTTGCGTCGGCAGCCTTCTGATGCGCCTCGTTTACGGCGCGCGCTTCAGCGATCTCTCGCCATTTCGCGCGATCCGCCGCGACGTGCTGGATCGCCTTGGCACGAGTGACATGACGTATGGCTGGAACCTGGAAATGCTGATGCGGATTGCCGCTGCCGGCGTGCCCGCATGCGAGATCGCTGTCGGCCAACGCCGGCGGATTGGCGGCGTGTCGAAGGTTTCCGGAAATTTCATCGCCGGCATCAAGGCAGCCTGGTCGATGGCGACAACTTTCATCCGGCTCGCACTTCTTCTAAGGCGCCAGACACACCTTTGAATGCGTTATCTCGCTTGCGGCTGAGCATCAGGCAAGAGCAGACAATTTCACGATGCAATCGGCGGTGGCTGATTTCATCCTCCGAGGGCGATCGCAATGCCCACCAATGCGGCGCCGACAATGACCATTACAAGACCCGTTGGCCAGGGCCGAAGGCCGGCGTAACGCGCAAAAATCACTCCGCAAAAAAACAAAGATACCACGGCGACAGCGTTGGAGATTCGCAGCGCCGTTTGCACATTGTCGAAGACGAGAAAGGGAATCACGACCGGAAAGGTGGACAGAATTACAAGGATGCAAACGCCTAATGCGCCCAGCCAGTCGCGCCCGGTGAGTCTGGGGCGCGTTTCGGACTCCGGCAGCCGCTGAAATCCTTCTCGAATCAAGTCCAGCTGCGGGGGTTGAAAAATCGACGCCAGCAACGGGGGGAGCGCATCGGCAATGGTGCGGCGGGCGCTTTCACGATCAATCGTTCCACGCACGTCCCGCAGCAACAAGGCATTGCTGCCTCGCTCGGCAAGGCGCGCCATAAGGTACATTCCGGCATCGATGATTCCCCAAGCAATATTGCAGCCGAGTGCCGCTATTAACATGGTCCGGATCTCGGCTCGGTCCGCCGTGACGACGCTCGTCGCGCCCGTGACGGTCAGGGCCATAATCAGCCCGAAAAGAATTTCCGCGATGCGCTCGCTTGGCTCGAGTACCCGATCAGGCAGTCTCATTGTAATCCCCCTGGTGGAAACGCCTGTCTCGCGCTTGCATTCCGGCCGAAGAAGAAGAAGCATTCTAACCTGACGCCAAAAGCCCTGTCCGATTGGGAACAATGGGCCGGAGCGCAATTTGCGATCGGCTGAATTGAATCGTTCACGCGCCGGCGCGGTGGTCGCAACCACTGCGACATGGTTCATTTCTCTCGCCATCGGCCTGGCCCATGGCCAGGCCGCCGCAGAAACCTCTGGAGCCGTAATCAATCTCGGTGGCCGTGGCTGGTCCCCGGCTGAGGGTCAGCCAACGCCGGATCGCCCGGCGAACCAATTTGGCTTTGACGTTCGCGCCGGGCTTGCATCCGATTACATGTATCGAGGAACAACGTTATCCGATCACCAACCGGCGGTCGGTGTCGCGATGGAAGCAACGTTTGCCCAATTCTACACCGGCGTCTCGGTGGCCAGTGTCAAGTTGCCGACACAGCCGTCTGCAGAAGTCACATTCACGGGTGGCGTTCGCCCGACGATTGCAGATATCGACTTCGATCTACGCGTAGCATACTTCCTCTATCCACGCGAAATAGCATCCAGCGACATCGACTATTGGGAGGTGGCCTTCCGCGCTGACAAGCGGATCGCCGAGTCGATCCGTATCGCCGGCGGTTTCGCCTATTCGCCGAACGTCTCCAATACCGGCGCCTGGAGTTGGTACGCGGCGGCTGGCCTGGGTTACGACCTGCCGAGCGGCTTGCTGCCGTATGACATCGGCGTATCGTTCACCGGAGGCGCCGGCTATTCCTGGTTCGGCAATCAGTCTCAGGAGCTTGGTGGCTTTCCGCTACCCGCCTATCTCAATTGGCAATTCGGCGTCACGTTCACGCGCAAGATGTTCAACCTCGACCTCCGTTACTACGACACCAATCTGTCGAAGGAAAACTGCTTCGTCTTGACGGGAGATCTGAATGCAGCACCGGGCGGCAGCATCAATCCCATCACGAACCCGGAAGGCCTGACGTCGCGCTGGTGCAACGCCACGTTTGTCGCAAAGGTCTGGTTTGCATTGAATTAGCCGCCGACGTCCGCTCGCCGCATCGGCGAAAAACATCAAGCCCGAGGGATGTGTCGCCACTGGACGATTATCCAAAAGCCGGGAAGATTGACGCGGAAGGATGATCTTGATCGGAGCAAACCGTGACGCGCATCCTTGTGACCGGCGCATCGGGCTTTGTTGGGCGCGCCCTCGTCGCCGAGCTCGCCGACGCCGGGCATTCCGTGCGCGCGGCGATGCGGCAGCCCGCCGACATTTTCCCGCGCTCGGTCGAGGTGATCGCCGTATCGGATCTGACGCGCCCGGTCGAATGGCGCCCGCTACTGCGGGACATCGACACGGTGGTTCACCTCGCCGGCATCGCGCATGCCGGGCCGGAGATTGCCGAGCAGGCCTATGACCGGGTCAATCGGCTGGCGACCGCCGAACTGGCAGCCGCCGCGAAAATCATGGGCATCAAGCACCTGGTCTTCATGTCGTCGATCCGCGCGCAGAGCGGCCCGGCATCCGGCAGCATTCTGCGCGAGACCGGCGTACCGCACCCGACGGACTTTTATGGACGCTCCAAGCTTGCCGCCGAGGACGCCGTGCGCGCCGCCGGCGTGCCGTTCACGATCCTGCGGCCAGTGTTGATTTATGGCCCCGGTGTGAAGGGCAATTTCGCGCGCCTGATGCACTTGGCGCGAAAACCGTGGCCGCTGCCGCTCGGCCTTTGCCGCAACCGCCGGTCGCTGCTGGCGCGGCGCAACCTGATCGACGCCGTGCACTTTGCGGTGACGTCATCCGCGGCCAAAGACGAAACCTATGTGGTGGCCGATCCCGATCCGCTGACTTTGGCCGAGATCGTGACGGCATTGCGTGCGGGCGAAGGGCGCCGACCGGGATTGCTGCCCGTGCCGCCAGGGCTGATCGCCCTCGCCTCAAATGCGCTCGGCCGCGCCGAAGAATGGCAGCGCCTGGGCGGGACCCTGGTCGCCGATCCCGCGAAACTGATGCAGGCCGGATGGAAGCCTGCGCTCGAAACGCGTGGAGGAATCGCGGCGCTTGTGCGCGAAGGTCTGTCTGAAAAGCAGGCGTGAAAGGTCTGCTTTCGGGATCCTATTGCGCGCCGGCGAGGTGATCGCATGACTCGCGAGCTCCGCTTTTGGCCCAAAGCAGACAAATCTCATGGAACAATCGCGCGTATCTCAAGAGCAAATCAAGCTCCCGTCAAAGTCTTTCGAGCCGCCTTTTGGTATCCAGTCGAATGGACGACTTAACGTACAGGAAAAACAAACATGTCTGATACAAATCGTCTGCTTTTTCTCCGTATCGCCTTAATCGCCATCGGTCTCACGTTTATATTTGGCATATACACGTTGGGCATTGTGTGGCCCTCGGGCTGGGTTTGGGGCCAGGGACATCCGCAACACTATCTGATGATGATCATCGGGGTTTATGCGACCCTTGGGGTGTTTCTCATCCTCGCATCGCGCGATCCCTTTGCGTACAAAAGCATCATTTGGTTCACCGTATGGTCGAGCATCGTTCATGCGGCAATCATGGCTGCCCAGTCCTTCAGCGATGGGACCGAACGCGGTCATTTGATAGGGGATGTCCCTGCGCTCCTCCTCATCGCGATCGTTCTTGCAGTGTTGATGCCGCGAACTAAGCAAACGTGAGTGATGGCAGTGGTTTCGGAGATAAAGCGAAAACGACGTATCGGATATCTCATGGATCGTTCGGAGCGGGCTGACCGGTCCGGAATCCGTACCGCACCGCCCGGCTCGCCGTGCTAGACTGGGGCATGCCGGGATATGGACAATTCTGCTCCGTTGCACGCGCCCACGAAGTCTTGGGCGGCCGGTGGACGCTTCTGATCGTCCGCGAAATCATGTGCGGCAGCCGCCGCTTCAACGACATTCGCCGGGGCGTGCCGCGGGTGTCGCGCACCGTGCTGTCCGAACGGCTGCAGGAGCTCGTCCTTGTTGGAGCGCTCGCCCGGACCGACGGCCCGCATGGTCCCGAGTACGAGTTGACCGAGGCGGGCAAGGAGCTGGCGACCTTGGTGAGCGCCCTCGCCACCTGGGGACAGCGCTGGCTCAGGCGCCAGCCTTCGCGCGAGGACCTCGATCTCGAGCCGGTGTTGATCGACATGCAACGGCGAGTCTCTTTTCCGGCGCTGCCCACGCAGCCTTTGGTGGTGCGGTTCGAAATTCGCGGCTATCGCCGGCGCTACATGCTTCTCAAGAAGAACGAAGCGTCCATTTGCGAAAGCAACCTGGGATTTCCCGAGCCGGTCTGCGTGCGCGGACCGCTCGCCGCTTTGGTTAGCTGGTGGCGCGGCGACATGAGCTTTGTTGAAGCGCAGAGGAATGGGCTTGCGATCGAAGGCCCGAAAGCATTTACCCGCGCCTTTCCGAAGTGGTTCAAGCTCTATCCGTTCGCGCACATCGGACCGGCGGGTCACGAAACGAACAAGAGTCCTGCGCGCGTTCTGGCCGCGATGGGCGCGTCGAGGATCTGATCGCCGGCGGTCAGGATTCCGTACCCCACGCCGATTGGCCAGCCGCCTATATCCCTCTCGTGAAATCAACTCGCACCGAGAGGTACAAACCATGTCTGCTCATCTTCTTATTCTCTATCCAGTCCCCAAGGACGCCAAGAAATTCGACCGCGCCTATCGCGAGGAGCACTTGCCTTACGCGGGCCCGAAACTCGTCGGCGCCACCGGCGTGACCACCAAGCGCGTGGTGGGTCCCGCTTTTGCGCCGCCGCCCTTTCACCTGATGTCCGACGTGACCTTCCCGTCTCTGGATGCGCTCAAGACCTGCGCGACTTCCGAAGGCGGCAAGCAAGCCTTGGCGCACGCCGCATCGATCAGTTCCGGCGGCGCCCCGATGGTCATCGCCCTCGCGGACGAAGCCTAGAACGGCGCTGTTGTGAATGACGGGTGGCTCAAGCGCCACCCGTTGGTTGCGAGTCTGCGATGAATTCAACAACGAGTCAGCAAGGAAACGAATCGTGAAGCTTTACACTTTTCCTCCCTCACCCAATGCCCGCAAGGTGGCCGCCGTCATCGCTCATTTGCAGCTGACGGACATCGAGCATGCGCTGATCAGGCTGCAGAACGGCGAGCATCGCCAGCCGGACTATCTGGCCATCAACCCGATGGGCAAGGTGCCGGCCTTGCGTGACGGCGACTTGCTGCTGTGGGAGTCGAATGCGATCTGCCAATACCTGGCCGATCGCGCCGGCGACGCATCGTTTTTCCCGGCGGATTCCAAAAGCCGCGCCAGCATCGGACGCTGGCTGTTCTGGGAAGCAGGGACGTGGTCGCCGGTGATCGACGTCTTCACGCACGAGAACGTGCGCAAGCCAATGCTGGGTATTGGCACGCCCGATCCCGCTCAGCTTGCCGGTGCCGAAGACCGCTTCCGGCCTCTCGGCAAACTGTTGGACGATCAACTGGCCGACCGCGCGTTCTTGCTGGGCGAGCGTGCGACGTTGGCCGATTTTGTCGTCGGCGGTGCGGCCACTTACGTCGACCGTGGCCGCATCCCGATCACCGACTACCCCAATGTCAAAGCATGGTGGGAGCGGCTCAACGCAATGAAGGCCTGGAGCGGCACGATGCCCGGGCCGGAGCTGCCGTGATCAGGAGCCATCGATGAAACAGGTGCTGGAGCAAGTGCGCGTTCACGCCATACCGGCGTTCACGGACAACTACATCTGGATGATGCACGACGGCCGCAATGCCGTCGTGGTCGATCCCGGCGACGCCGGACCGGTGGAAACAGCTTTGGCGGAGATGGGATTGAGCCTGCGCGCGATCGTGCTGACCCATTTGCACTACGATCACTGCTGGGGTGTCCCAGGGTTGCTCGAGCGCTGGCCGGTGCCGGTCTATGGGCCGGTCCTCAACGACTACGATCGCACGACGCATCCGCCATTTCCCAAGCCCGGCACCGTTCCGCTGGATTGTGTGACGCACCCGGTCGGCGATGGTGACCACGTGATGCTCGATGCTCTGCGCACGGAGCTGACGGTGATCGCGGTGCCCGGCCATACGCGCGGCCATCTCGCGTTTTGGGACCGGGCGCGCGAACGCGTCTTTACCGGGGACTCGTTGTTCAACGGTGGTTGCGGCCTGGTGTTCGATTCACTGTCGGACATGGCGCAATCGCTGGCCAGATTGGCCGGCCTGCCCGAGCAAACGAAAGTCTATTGCGGCCATGAATACACGCTGGCGAATTTGCGCTTCGCGATGGCCGTCGATCCGGACAACGCGGCGCTGCAGGCCCGCTACAGCGCCGAGCAGACGAAGCGCGACCGCGGCCTGCCGACGGTGCCGTCCACCATTGCGCTGGAAAAGACCACCAACCCGTTCTTGCGGCTGCTCGAGCCCGACATCGTGAAGGCAATTCATGCCCACTCCGGTCTTGCGGTCAGCACCGCAAGCGCAAGTTTCGAAGCGCTGCGCAACTGGAAAAATACGTTTTAGGGAGTCGACCACCGCGGTCATGCGCATCATTCAGCCTGGAACTGCGACAACTAAAGGTTAGCGATGCAGATCACATTCCAAAATGCCTTGATCACCGGAAGCTCCGGAGGAATCGGCCGGGCGATCGCTCTCAAGCTGGCGCAAGAAGGCGTCAGTAAAATTGGGATCCATTACAACTCGCGCAGGGACGAGGCGGAGAAGACGCTCGCCCAGGTGAGAGAGGCCGGCGGTGACGGTGTGCTCGTGCAGGGCGATACCTCGAACGCGGAACGCATGAAAACGATCGTCGAGGACGCTGCTCAAAAGTTAGGTGGTTGCGACATCTTTGTACAATGTGCGATTTCTTCGCTTGCCAAGATCTATGAACATGTCCTGGCGACCGAGGTGCCGCTGGAGAAATGGCAGCTCGGCTTCGACACACAGGCAAGGGCTTTCTTTGTGGGAGCGCCACTGGCCGCGAAGTATATGCGGCAAGGCGGGCGGATCCTTGCCCTGTCCTATAGGACGGGAGCAACGACCGGTGGCTGGCAGCCTTGGGTCGGCATGGGCTCCGCCAAAGCTGCGTTGGAAAGCATGTGCCGGTACTTCGCGGTTGCGCTGGCGCGCGATGGCATCACTGTGAATGCCGTGAGCCCGCTCTGTTCCGATGAGGCGACGCTGTTTGGACAGTTTCCGCCGGAAGGGCAGAAAGCCGTGAAGGAATGGGCCGACTCGGGATGGTCGCCAATGCGGAGGCTGGCTACCCCGGCGGACGTTGCGAATGCATGCGCCCTGCTTTGCAGTGAGGAAGCATCGTTCGTCACGGGACAATCCATCACCGTGGATGGTGGAAGTTCTTTGATGAATCCAGATTTCCCGCTGGCTCTGCAAGTACCCAAATAAGTTCGGCCGGCGTCGCGACGAGACAGGGAGCAGACGATGCATCAAGCAGAGCATAAGACCGGTTTCGGCACATGGCTGCGCCACGCCTGGGACGCGCTGATTTGTGCCCTTGAGAGCATGGACCGAAGCCCCATGGAGGACGTCTCCGGCCGGATCGAGCGGCTGGAGCGCGAGGTGGCTACACTGAAGAACGCGCGGGACTGATTGCCCTCGCCCCCCGCTTTAGGTCACTTGCGGCCGCGCCGCTTGGCCTTCGGGACTCGCACGTCACGCAAGGACCGCCAGATCTTTTCCGGTGTCACCGGCAGACCGATTGCGGTCGAAGCACCGGCGCGTGTGAGGGCGTCGTTGACCGCATTCAGCACGGCCGGAATGGATCCGGTGACGCCGCACTCGCCCGATCCCTTCACGCCGATTGGATTCTTGGTTGAAGGCGTCGGGTGAAAATCCACGTTCAGCGCCGGAAGATTGTCCGCGCGCGGCAAGCCATAATCCATCAGCGATCCCGTGATCAGCTGGCCGTCATCGTCATAGGCAATCCGCTCCAGCAGGACCTGTCCGATTCCCTGCGCGACCCCGCCATGGATCTGACCATGCACGATAAGCGGGTTGATGATCGTCCCGACGTCGTCGACGGCGCAATAGGCAACGACATCCACCTTTCCGGTCTCGGGATCGATCTCGACTTCGCACACGTGTGAGCCATTCGGATGATGAAGGCCGGGAGCCGTGAATTCGCCGGTCGAGTCGAGCGTCGCGGGAAGATCCGGCGGCAGGTCGCGCAAGGATCGCACCTTCATGGCAAGGTCGAGCAACCCGATCGAAATGTCGGTGCCGCGCACGCAAAACGATCCGTCACGGAATTCGAGATCGGCCTTGCTGACCTCGAGAACATGCGACGCCAGCGATCGCCCCTTCTCGATCACCGCGTCGCCGGCGATCGCGATCGCCGACCCGGCCATGATCATCGATCGCGAGCCGACGCTCGCCAGGCCTTTCGGCAGGTCGGAGCTGTCGTTTTCCTTGATGCGCACTCTGTCGAACGGGACGCCAAGGCGCTCCGTAGCAAGTTGCGCAAAGCTTGTCTCGTGCCCCTGCCCCGACGATTGGGTCGCGGTGACCACGGTCACGGTCCCGTCCGGCGCGAAGCGGATGTCCGCGCCTTCGAACGGATAGGCGCCCACGCACTCGACGAAACAGGACAATCCGCGGCCCCTGATGCGGCCGTTTGCGGCCGACGCACGCGCCCGATCGTCGAATCCATCCCAGTCGGCAAGCACCAGGGTCTTGTCGAGCAGGCCTTCGAAATCGCCGCTGTCGTAGGTTTGCCCGGACGCCGACTTGTAGGGAATCGCTTTCGTCGCAATGAGATTGCGCCGGCGCAGATCGACCGGATCGATGCCGAGCTCGCGCGCCGCCTGGTCGACCAGGCGCTCGGTGA
>Ga0111539_10000230_pt1 | contig 67127 bp, 54 predicted proteins | sample RhiMethybrSRZTD1_FD_79667 | JGI IMG/M metagenome (GOLD analysis project Ga0111539, IMG submission 79667) | Populus rhizosphere microbial communities from Tennessee, USA - Rhizosphere MetaG P. TD hybrid SRZTD1 (version 2) (version 2) | ecosystem: Host-associated > Plants > Roots > Rhizosphere >...
AACACGGACTGTTTTCGCCATGGAAGAACACGGAATAACACGGATTTACATTTTTGTATGGCGGTTCGACGTGGCCCTCCGGGGCCAGAGAATTCCGTGTTTTTCCGTGTTCTTCCGCGGCTCCTATTTCCGTGTTTTTCCGTGGCTGCTATTTCCGTGTTCTTCCGTGGCTGTTATTTCCGTGTTTTTCGGTGGCCTATACTCGCTCTATGCGCCACGATCCGCTTTCCTACCTGGGCGAAGAACTCGACAATCTGAAAAAGCAGAATCTATACCGAGGGCTTCGCATCCTGCAAGATGAGCAGAAAGCCCACACTACCTTCGACGGCCGTTCAGTAGTCAACCTATCGTCGAACAATTATCTGGGCCTGACCACCCACCCGCGCCTGCGGGACCGGGCACTCGAGGCGCTCAAGGCCTTCGGGGTCGGGTCCGGTTCGGTCAGGACGATCGCCGGCACCATGGCGATCCACATGGAGCTGGAGCGTCGGCTGGCGGACTTCAAGAAGGTAGAAGGCGTGGTCGTATTTCAAAGCGGATTTGCGGCAAATGCGGGGACCGTCTCCGCAATTCTCACAAAAGAGGACGTGGTGATTTCTGACGAGCTGAACCACGCCAGCATCATCGACGGGTGCCGTCTGAGCCGCGCAACCATCAAAGTGTTTCCGCACAAGGACGTGGATGCCGCGCGGCGCATCGTCGGCGAGCTTCCGTCGGCACAGCGCAAGCTGCTCATCACGGATGGTGTGTTCAGTATGGACGGTGATCTCGGTCCCCTCCCTGAACTGTGCGAACTCGCCGAAAGCACTGGCTGCATCATGATGGTCGACGACGCGCATGCGAGTGGCGTGTTTGGCAACAACGGCCGCGGCACGATCGATCATTTCAATGTGCACGGGCGAGTCGATATCCAGGTCGGCACGCTGTCTAAGGCCATCGGCGTCCTCGGCGGGTACGTCGCCGGCTCCAGGGACCTGATCGAATTCCTGTACCACCGGGCGCGCCCGTTTTTGTTCTCCACTTCGCATCCTCCCGCTGTGGCCGCGGCGTGCATCGCAGCGCTCGACGTACTGTTGGAGGAACCGCAAATCATGGAACGCCTGTGGGAGAACACACGTTTCTTCAAAGAGGGACTGGTGCGGCTTGGATTCAATACCGGTATCAGTGAAAGCCCGATCACCCCGGTCATTGCGGGCGACAGCGCCAAGGCCAACGCGCTCTCGGACGGCCTGTTTGAAGCGGGCGTATTTGCCCAGGCAATTGGATACCCTACCGTCGCGCGCGACAAGGCACGTGTGCGAACCATCGTCACGGCGACTCACACACGCGACGATCTTCAGTATGCACTTGATGCGTTTGGCAGGGTTGGGAAACAGATCGGCCTGATTTGAAGAGCTATCCATCGGATCGCGCGCGCGATTTCTTCGTCACCTACACGCGGGATATCTCCCGCGAAGAACTTCATCGTCTGTTCACCGACGATACGCGCGACGCGTATCGCTTCTTTACCCGCGGAAAAGATGATGACCGCTTTGCCGGGATGCCGCTCTGGAAGAGCGTGCCGCTCCGCCTCCGCGAGTTCTTCATCGCGTTCACGATCCGTTTGTCACCGGCGCGGCGCATCCTGTATGTTGGCGCGCTCGTCATCGCGCTGACGGGAATCATCCGGCTGTTTCGCGGATTCGCGTCGATCGATCTCCCGCTCGGTGTGCCGTTTCTTCAGGTCGGCGTCCTGATGCCGGTCTGGGTCGATGGCACGCTTGCGCTTCTCATCAGTTTCCTTCTGGTAAATCTCCTGATGCTCCTCGAGGTCGCGGATCGTTTGTCGCTCAAAGGCGAGCTCGAAGTGGCGCGAGAGATTCAGCTGGCGATGCTCCCCAAGGGCACGTACCGCGCAGGCGACATCGAGATTTCCGGAATGACGCGCCCGGCCAATACCGTTGGCGGCGACTTCTACGATGTTCTTCCGCTCACCGACGGACGCATCATCGTGACACTCGGAGACGTCGCGGGAAAAGGCAGTCCTGCAGCACTCCTGATGGCGTTGTTGTTGGCGGTGCTGCGAACGCTGGTCGACGAAGATCTCGATCCACCGTCGCTCATCGAACGCGTGAATGCTCAGATATGCCGCCACAGCCCGTCATCGCGTTTCATCACTCTGTTCTATGCCGTCTACACGCCGGCAACCGGAACACTCGCCTACGTCAACGCTGGTCAGAATCCTCCGATGATCCGTCGCACCAATGGACGCTATGAACGTCTCGGGAGCACCGGCGTTGCGCTCGGCATGTTCGAGCATTCCACGTTCGCATCGGTCGAAACATCACTGGGTCCGGGCGAGATGCTGGTGCTCTACAGCGACGGCATCACTGAGGCAGAGGACCCGAGCGGGCATCCTTTCGAAGAGGCGGGACTCGAACGCGTCGTCGAACGTCACGCCGGTCAGGAAACGGCAGAAATTGGCGTGCAGGTGATCAAGGCTGTCGAATCACACGCCAAGGCATCGCGATTCATTGACGATCTGACGATTCTGGTGCTGAAACGACGCGACTTCGCGGCGCCGCAGGGCTAAAGCCCTCCGCGTACAGTGGCTGTCTTCACCGAAAGGCAAAGACTCGCGCATCGCCGACGACAGCCAGGGGAATGAGCTGCTCTACGGCTCGTTGGCCCGTCGCACCAAACCTTTCCCGGAACCGGTCGTACTCGCCGGCATCGACGACGAGAATTGGTTCGTAACCCTGCGCTCTGAACGTGGCGAGCGCCTGATCGAGTCGTGTGGGTGAGATGAGATCCCAGCGGAGGATCGGCCGATCGGCGTAGTACCTGATGCTGCCGCTGTGCTGCCCCGCGAGCACGAACGCGTTCGCTGGTCCTCTGGTTCGCACATACTCGCCGGCGAGCGGATACTTTTGTTCCTGATTTCGGATGTCGAAGACGCGGTGCCGCTCGGCGTAGCGCAGCGAGGCGGCACCAATTCCAACGACCAGCATCGCGGCAACCGGGAATCGCCACAAGGATGAGAGTGCGCGCACTCCCGCAACGGTGCAGGCGGAGGCGAACAACAGCATGATTGGAACGGCTGGCAAGAGGAACCGCGTGTAAAACCACTCGTGCGGCTGAAAGAAGATGTACGGCAGATACGCCGTCCACACCGCACCGGAGAGAAGCAGCGCCGCCCAGGCAAGACGCGAGTTCTTCGCCCGGCGAGCGATCCAGAATGGCGCGCCAAGCGACGCCCAGATGAATGGCGTATGGCTTTCCGTGATCCATCGCGGGTACCGCGCGAGATTGGGGACCACGTACTCGAGCGCGAAGACGTCCGCCGCGGTTCCGTAACCGGACGCAAAGGGCGAGCCATAGCGGATCTCCTGGATCCAGCCGAGCAGGACAATCCCCGGCGCGATCGAGACGATGAAGTAGATCGCGCGCCGCATGCGATTGGATGTATTCGAAGCGATGGAGAGGGCCGCGACAATTATGGCGAGCGGCGCAAGATTGGGTCTGATGAGAATCGCCAGCGACGAGAGCAGACCAGACGCGACGGAAGCCCCGGTTGAGCCGCGCGAGGCGACAATCAGCGCCGCCAGCCAGACTGCGGCACACGGTACGTCACTCATCGGCTGAACCACCTGGTAAAGGAACGTCGGACTGAGCGCCAAGAGCAGCGCCGCCAGCGTTCCCGCAAAACCATCTCCGATCAGAATCCCCAACCGGTATGTCAGCCAGACCAGAAGAGCACCGAACAGCGGGACGATTAGATAGATCGCCGTCTCGGAGAGGGCGGAAACTGGTGCAAGCAGAAGCGGAAGTCCTGGCGGGTATATCGGAGAAATCACGCCGGCACTCCGACCCTTTGTGAATCCGAGCGGCGTCAGCGTGTAATCGACGTTCGGCCACTGGTAATCACGACTGATCGGAATGGTGTCGGTCAGCCTGCCGTGTGCGAGCAGCCGCGCCTGGCCGACATAACCGTAGGAATCGGCGCCGCCGTTGGCGAATGTCCCAAAGCCAATTCCAATGGCGACCGTCCAGAGCGCGGCGGCCGCCACAACCAATCGACTCGCGAGCGGCGATTCGAGATCGACGGCGAGGTTGCGGGAGATGGCCGCAATTCTTGCGCGCGTCGCAATCACTATCGCAATGGCCCCAATGACCGCCACCGCCGCTGGACGCTCCCACGACTGCGACCTGAACCGTACGCCGGCAACAGCGAGCTTGAACCCACCGGTCACCGCCACGACGGCGGCGTAAACGGCGGTTGCGCCAACGAGAGCGATCGCCCACGGGATCCACCGGTCACGAAGCCGCGCCGTCCCAAGCTTTATCACCGAAGCGTTCACCTTTTGGCCCGCGGGATCACCGCCGGGATCTAATATTGAACCGCCATGCTTTCCGTCCCGGTTCGCATGCTCGCCGCCGTCGGCTTCATCGTGTGCCTGGCCGAGCCGCAATCAGGAGCGGGGCAAGCTGTACAGCCGGTCATCCCGCCGGTCGACGGCGTGACCACCTTGCTCCGTGCGCTGCAGCAGGCCGCCGGAGCAGGGGACCGAGCGGCGATTCTCGCGCTCGGCGACGACCAAATCAGCCGGCCCAGTTTCGAGGAATTCGCCACGACGCTGACCGCGCCGCCACCGACGCGGGTCGTCGTCACCGAACGCGATCGCGCGCCGCGAGACGCGGGGATGCTGCGGCTGGTCGTGGAGATCTTTACCGAGCGCGGAATCGAAGGGCGGCTCGGCACCTGGCGCATCGATGCACGCCCTGGCAATGCCGCCGCCGATCCATGGCGAATCGCGTTGGTCAGCCGCCTGTCGGTGGTCACCGGTCTGTATCGCCTCGCGCTCGACACCGCCACAGAGTACGACATCAACAATCTCGTTGTTCGCGCGCCCGATTTGGCTATCGACATGGCCTCGGGCCGCGCGTTCGTCGCTTCGACGCCCGACGGTCCAACCGCGATGGTGCTGCTTGGGCGTGGACGCATGACGTTCAGTCCGCCCGACGCGGCTGAGCGCACACAAATCCACATCCTGTCAGGACGGGATGAGCTCGTCGAAGAGATCGATATCGCGTTTCTGCGATTTTCTCCATACCAGTTTGCAACGATCATCGACAAGAACGCGCTGAAGCCGCGCCGTGTCGATCCGTCGGACGTGCGGACCGCTGTCGGCGTATTCAACGATCTGGCGCCGCGATCGCTGCAAATAGATCTGTCCGACATCAGCCGCGATCGCTGGTCGTTGACGCCCGGGTTCGCCGATGTGATTGCGGAGCTTCGGACCAAGCGGTTTGGCACGATCACCTACGCCCGTTCGGCCAGCGAGCCAGAAGACATCAATGTGTTCGATCGAAAGCGCCGCCGCAACATTTCAATCTATCCGTCAGCGGCCAAGCTGGCCCAACGGGGACGTTTCTATTCCGAAGACGAGCGGCTTGATTATGACGTGCTCGCCTATGACATCGACGTGCAGTTGGCGCCCGAGCGATCGACGATCGACGGCGACGCGCGGTTGAAGATCAGGATCCTCGAGGATGGGACCAGCTCGCTGACGTTGAAGATCGCCGAGACCGTCACGGTTCGCGGTGTGTACTCACCCGATTTCGGGCGCCTGCTGCACCTGCGCGTCGTCGGACAAAACAGCATCATCGTCAACTTGCCGGAGGTGCTGAGAGCGGGTACTGAACTGTGGCTGGATGTGCGATATGGCGGACCGGTCGTGCCGCAGGCATTCGATCGCGAAGCCATTCAGGTCGGTCAGCAGGCGCCGGCGCAGGATCAGCGGATCGAAATTCCACTACAGCCACGCTACCTATACAGCAATCGCAGCTATTGGTACCCGCAATCGACGGTGACCGACTATGCCACCGCTACGATCCGCGTAACCGTTCCGACCGACTACGACGCGATCGCAACCGGTCAGCCGGTCGAATCGCCGACGCTGCCGCCCGGCGGCGGCGATAGTCAGCGGCGGCGAAAAACGTTCGTCTTCGAAGCGTCACGCCCCGTGCGTTATCTCGCTGTCATCGTCAGCCGCTTCAACCGGCTGGATAACGCGCGCATCCCTGCAGGGTCGTCGGACGTGTCGCTTTACATCCAGAGCACACCGCGCGCTCCGGTGCGGATCCGCGATATCAGCGAGCGGACGACGGGGATCCTGGGGTTCTATGCGTCGCTGCTCGGCGATGCGCCATATCCGAGTTTTACGCTGGCCATGGCGGAAAGCGACCGGCCCGGCGGTCACAGTCCACCGTACTTCGCCGTCCTGAATCAGTTGATGCCAGGATCGACGATCGTCTGGCGCAACGATCCGGTCAACTTCGAAAACTTCTCGTCGTTCTTCCTGGCACACGAACTTGCGCATCAGTGGTGGGGCCAGGCGATCGGCTGGAAGAACTATCACGAGCAATGGCTCAGCGAGGCGTTCGCCCAATACTTTGCCGTCCTCTACGCCGAGAAGGATCGTGAAGGGAGTCTCCCGGGCATCCTGCGGCAGATGCGACGGACGGCGATCGAAGCCTCACCGGAAGGGCCGGTCTACCTCGGATATCGGCTCGGACACATTCAGGGAGACGATCGGATCTTCCGTGCCGTTGTCTATAACAAGGGTGCGATGGTGCTGCACATGCTGCGGCGTCTCATCGGCGAAGACGCGTTCTTCGGCGGTGTCCGCGCCTTCTACCAGCAGTGGAAGTTCAAGAAGGCCGGCACCGATGACTTCCGCGAGGTGATGGAGCGGGCGTCGAACCGGAATCTGCAGCGCTTCTTCGACACGTGGATCTTTGGATTCGAGATTCCACACGTCAAGTTCACTTCTCATCTTTCTGCAACTGACGCGATGGTGCGGTTCGAGCAGCAGTCCGACGTCGTCGACGTGCCGGTTACGGTCACCATTACCTACGAGTCGGGCAACGTCGAGAGCGTCGTCGTGCTCATCACAGAGAAACAGACGGAACAAACCATTCCGTTGAAGGGTCGGGTGCGAACGATCACAGCGAACGCGGATAACGCTGCGCTGGTCGAAATAGATCGCTAGCCCGTACCGGGATCCCGGCTCCCGGACGACTCACAAAGAATGTATGATCGGAAGTCTATGGACACCGTCACGCTGACGATAGATGGGCAGCAGGTTACCGTCGAAAAGGGGAAGACCGTCCTGCAGGCTGCCATCGAGAGCGGGATCAAGATCCCGTATTACTGCTACCACCCGGGGCTTGGGATAGACGGCTCCTGCCGGGTCTGCATCGTCAAGATCGAGAAGATGGCGAAGCTTCAGACCTCGTGTTCGACCCCCGTCGCCGAGGGGATGGTGGTCTCGACGCAAACTCCTGATGTGGTCGAAGCGCGCGCCAGCGTCTTTGAGTTCCTCCTGATCAATCACCCGCTCGATTGTCCGGTGTGCGACAAAGGAGGCGAGTGCCCACTTCAGGACTTCTCATACAGCTTCGGACCCAACGAGAGCCGCATGGAATTCCCGCGGCGCGTGTTCGATGGTGAAGGCGTCCGCGCCGACGTCGATTTCGGCCCGACGCTGATGTTGAATCGCAACCGCTGCATCCTTTGTACGCGGTGTGTCCGGTTCATGCGCGAGATCGACAGCGACGCGCAAATCAGTATTACCGATCGGGGATACGGCAGCGAGATCGCGACGTTCCAGGAAGAAGGTGTTCATTCACTTCTCTCCGGTAACTTGATGGACGTGTGCCCGGTCGGCGCGATCACGACGAGAGACTATCGATTCAAATCGCGCCCGTGGGACAACCCGGAAGCGGTCGACACGATCTGTACGCTCTGCGACAAGGGTTGCAACACGACGGCCTGGATCAAGGCGAAGCCGGAGTGGGCGAAAGGCGCGCAGCTCATTCGCACGACGCCGCGATTCAATCCCGACGTGAACAGTTACTGGATGTGCGACATCGGTCGATTCGATTATCGGTGGATTGAAGGAGACGAGCGGCTGCAGCGTCCGCTGCTGCGAACGGAAGCGGGAGCGCTCGAGCCGACCGACTGGACCAACGCACTCACCAAGCTCGCGGAGCGCGTGACCAGTCATGGCGGGCCGTCTGCGCTGCGATTCTTTGTCTCCGCACATGCGTCACTCGAGGAACTATTCCTGATCGGGCGGCTCGGAGGATCGTTCGGTCTTCCCGAGGAAGGGGTCGCCATCAGTTGGCGCCACCGCGAGAAGCCACAGCCGCCGCGCGCAAAATTCAAGATTTCTCCCGTCGATGCGCCCAACGTCAATGGCGCCCGCGATCTGGGCTTTCCCGTCAAGGCGACGGCCAAAGGTGAAGCCGATATCGCTGCATTTCGAAACGACGTCGAACAGGGACGCGTGCGTGCCCTGTATGTCTTCGATCCAGGACCAGATGGTTACATTGGCGACGTGTCGTGGATCGTCAAGGCACGAGAGTCTGGTCGACTGTCACTGCTCGTCGTTCATGGCGTACTGCTGACGAAGTTGGCCAAGGCGGCAGATATCGTGCTGCCAGGCTCTTCGTGGGTCGAGAAGGATGGCGCATTCGTGAACGGTCAGGGACGCCTTCAGGCGGCCTCGCGCGCAATCGCTCCTCCGGGCGACGCACAGGAAGACTGGCAGATCTTCGTCAACATCGGCCTCGCGCTCGGCGCGTCGGTCACCTACACGAGTAGCGCCGCGATCCGCGGCGAGGTGGCAGCAGCCTTGGCTGGCAACGAGCGGTATTCCGCTCTGTCGACTCTTGCGTTCGCGCGACCCGTGCCGGCGCGTCATTGGCTGCAGGCGTCGAATCCAATGGAACGCTGGAAGTGGGATGTCATGTTCCAGGATCTGCCTCCGGTGAAGTTCGCGGGAACGCCCCGCGCGATTGCACCACAGAGTGTGATTCCACTGCAGAAGGTTGACTGATCAAAACGGTCCTCGCTCTTACGCTCGTTCTCCTGAGCGGCGTATCCGCCGCCGCCCAATCCGCGCGCCCGAAAGCGACGGTAACCCCCCTCGTTGAAGGACCGGCGCACGCCGGATCATCAGTCCGTCTCGCCGTGAAGGTTGGCGTGCCGGAAGGACTTCACACGCAAAGCAACAAGCCGCGCGATCCGCTGCTGATTCCAACGACGCTGAAAGTCGACGCCCCCCCGAACACCACAGTCGAAGAGATCGTGTGGCCGCCGGCGATCGATCTGAAACAGGTTACCGGCGACAAGCCGCTCGCCGTCTTCGAACGGGAATTCGTCGTCGGCGTGACGCTGTCTCTCGGCGCCTCGATCGCGCCGGGCGAGCTGCCCACGCGGGGTCACCTGCGTTATCAAGCCTGCGACATCAATCTTTGCTATCCGCCGGCAACAGCCGACGTCGAGTGGATCGTCCACGTCGTGCCACCAACCTCACCCGCGCGACCAGATCCGACGCAGGCGGGATTATTCCGAACGATTGCATTTGGTAGAGGTGAGAAACCGGCGGCCGAATCGAGTCAGCCCACAGCGGCCGTTCCTGCACCGCCGAAGGCGACCGTCGACGATGCCTCGCTGCTCGACGACTTCGTGGTCGCCGGAACGACTGGTGGCTACCAGAACACCCAGGCATTCATGCAGTTCATTCGAGATGCAGAGGCGGGTATCAAGCCGCAGGGAATGTTCGAGGGACGAGGACCGCTGGCCATCTTGCTTCTGGTGCTGATTGGCGGCCTGGCCCTGAATCTGACGCCGTGCGTGCTCCCCATGATTCCAATCAACCTTGCGATCATCGGCGCTGGTGCCCAGGCTCAGTCGAGGAGCCGCGGGTTTCTCCTTGGCTCGGCGTACGGTGGAGCGATGGCAATCGTGTACGGCCTCCTTGGGCTCATTGTCATTCTCACCGCCGGCACGTTCGGTACGATCAATTCGTCGCCATGGTTCAACCTCGGCATCGCCGGATTGTTCGTCGTATTGGGCCTCGCGATGTTCGATCTGTTGATCATCGACTTCTCGAAATACTCCACCCGGTTCGGTGGAAGTGGCACGCGAGGGAGTGTCGTGCTCGCGTTCACGATGGGTGCGGTGGCGGCATTGCTGGCTGGCGCATGTGTGGCTCCGGTGGTGATTCAGGTTGTTCTTTTTGCGAGCAATCTCTATGCGACGGGCACGTCAATCGCTCTGGCGCTGCCTTTCTTTCTCGGGCTTGGCATGGCGATCCCATGGCCGATTGCAGGGGCCGGAATCTCTGCCTTGCCCAAGCCGGGCAAATGGATGGTTCGCGTCAAACACGCGTTCGGCGTCTTCATTCTGATCACAGCCGCCTACTACGCGTATGAGGGGTATTCGATACTTTCGAATCGCTGGGTCGATCCGGCCGTCGTCGCCTCCAGCGTCGAAGAACAGATCAAGTCCGGATGGCACTCGTCGCTCGCCGAAGGGCTGGCAACGGCAAGTCGGGAAAAGAAGCCCGTCCTGATTGACGCCTGGGCCACCTGGTGCAAGAACTGTTTGACGATGGATAAGACGACGCTCGCGAGCGAGGAGGTGAAGCAGGCGTTGTCGGGCTATGTGAAGATCAAGTTTCAGGCTGAAGATCCCGATTCGCAGCCGGCGAAACAGATTCTCCAGCGCCTGTCAGCGGCCGGCCTCCCGGCCTACGCGATCCTGAAACCGAAATGAGTCCTCAGGCGGGTGGCGCGGCGCGCACCTTCAGGGCGCCGGGAACGATCTCCACCTCAATACGATTCGATTGGACGGCCACTTCGCCGTCGACGTGAAATTCCATCGGACCGTCCGCCTCGATAACCGCTCGCACCACACGTTTTGTCGTCACGCTTTTGGCGCGATGCGCGGTCCCCATGGCCAAGTGCCGCGCATCCCAGAATCGCGCGAGCATCGGCAGGTACTCGACGACCGTCGCATCAAGCAATCCGTCGTCGAGCTCCGCGAGCGGAGCAAGGCAGGCGCCCATTCCGTACTCGCGGCCGTTGGCGAAGGCAATCAACAGCGCACGGACCCGTCGAGCCTCGCCGTCGAACTCGATCGAGTACTCGACGCCTTGATACGTGCAGCCTTCGCGCACGCCGATCATAATGTAGGGCCAGCCCCCCCGGCGTCCCATCCCGCGCTCGTTGAACAGTCGCGCGACACGGGCGTCGAATCCGATCCCCGCGATATTGAAGAAGGGTCGATTCGCCATCATTCCGGCGTCGATCGTTCGGGTGACGCCGTCGAACGCGACCGCGAGCGCGGCACGCGACTCGCGCGGCGTTCCCAGTGCAGCGGCAAGGCCATTTCCCGATCCGGCTGGTATGAGTGCGAGAGTTGTCGAGGAATGGATCAGCGCGCCTCCGACCTCGTTGATCGTCCCATCTCCGCCCCACACGATTACAAGATCGACATTCGCGGCGGCACTTGCGGTCGCAAGCTCGCGCGCATGTCCTCCGCTTTTGGTGAGGTGAATCTCTGCTGACAATCCTCGTCGTTGCGCTTCATCTCTGATCGCAGCCACTCGTCGTTCGGCAACGGTTGGATCCGCGCCAGCACCGGAAACAGGATTGATGATCGCGACGATCGACAACGCGTCCTCTTTTTTTGCAGCGCTCGCTGCGTAAGAACCTTGCTATAGTAGCGTCACATCATCAACGTTCCGGAGGATGCATGAAAAGTCTCGCGGTGCGCATCATGCTCCTCGCCGTTTTTTTTCTGGCGAGCGGCATGGCCGCGTATTTCGTGTGGACCAGCGAGTCTCACGTACGACGAAGCGTTGACGATCTTCGGGCTTTCGACCAATCCGCGTTAGATGCAGAGCGTAGCGTCCTCGAGATGCGCTCCGCTCAACAAGCCTACGTCGCTGCCGGCCAGGGCGCACAAGTCTGGATCACCAAGGCCGCCGGAGCTTCGACAAATGTAAAGGCGCGACTCGACTACCTTCGAGCTCACGCGATGACGCCTTCGGCGAAGAGCGCACTCGACAACGCATCGAGCGCGCTCCAGGATTTCGATCAGATCGATCGACGCGCACGCGATTATGTCCGCAATGGCCAGGCGCTGCTCGCTTCTGACCTGATCTTTGCTGACGGCCTGGAAAGCACCACCGCCATTGCCGCGTCGATCTCGGATGCACGCACCGCAGAAACGCGAGTGCGCGACGGCGAGCGTGCCGAGATTCGGCGCGCCGAGGTCATTGCGATTGCCGCCGCGTCGGTTGTCGCCCTGGTTACAGTTCTGGTATTGGGGTTTTCGCCGACCGAGTCTGACCGCGAAGCGGTGGAGGTCGTGGAGAAACCCGAGAACGATGTTTCCACTGGCACCCGGATGATGCCGGTGAATGCGGCGGATTGGCTGCGATCGGGTGAGGCCGATCAACAAATAAAGATCACGCCAACGTCATCAGCCAGTCCAAAAGAGACGGCTCGGGCCGATGCGATCGATCTCGCGGCGGTCGCGGCGGTCTGTTCTGATCTGGCGCAGGTGATCGACACGCATGCGTTGCCACCACTCCTCGGCCGCGCCGCAACAATTCTCGACTCCCCGGGCATCGTCCTTTGGATCGCGGATCCGGACGGACGCGAGCTCAGTCCAATCGTCACGCACGGCTATTCGCGCCAGGTAGTGCTGCGGCTCGGCACGATCCTGCGCGACGCCGAAAACGCCACTGCCGCGGCGCTACGCACGTCGTTGTTACAGACGGTTGAAACCGACTCTGTATCCAATGGGGCGATTGCCGCGCCGCTGGTCACGCCCGCGGGATGTGTCGGAATCATGGCGGCGGAAGTGCGCCACCATGGTGAGAAGGATGCGGCAAAGCTGGCGGCGGCCTCGATCATCGCCGCACAGCTGGCAACGCTGGTCGGGCCGCCGTCCACACGAGCACAGGCAAGAGCGGACGCTTCTTAAATCACTGACCTGTAGGTGCGACGTGGGCGCGTCGTTTCTGCCTTGCCTTTCAAGGTCGTCGGTTTCTTGTCGCGCATTACGCCAACCGTGAACTCATCGCCATCCTGAAGCGCCCGAATCCGCTGGCGAAGATCTGACGGCGACGTCACTTCGGAGCCGTTGAAAGACGTAATCACGTCTCCCGCCTTGATCCCGGCTTTGGACGCGGCCGAGTTGTCGGCGACTGACGTGACAAGGACGCCATCTTTCGTGCCGAAGTACTCGGCAAGCTGCTGTGACAGATCGCCGACCGTAATCCCGAGACCGTTGTTGGTCCGCCAGATGAACGTATCGACATCAGGAAACGCCGGCGCGACCGGTGGTTTCGGGGTTGCGGGCGGCGTCGGAGGCATCGCTGGACGTGCGAAGTCGAAGGGAAAGTCGCGACCGAAATCCTGCAGCCCGCTCAACTTGCCGTCTGCGAATACGAAACTGTTGCTCTCGCGAGGCTCGATCGTGAGACTGACCCGTTGACCGCCACGCATGACTGACGCCGGTGTTTTTCGTCCCGCCGGTGTTTCCTGCACGAGCCGCGTGAACTGGCGCACGCTGCGAACGCGTTCGCCGTCGAATTCGACGACGATGTCTCCTTTTTTGAGCCCCGCCGTGGCGGCCGGAGTCCCTTCGGAGACCTCGTCGATGACCACACCGGTGGCCGCGGACAGTTTGTTCTCTTTCATGTCCGTTTCCTCGACCTCGCGGATGGTCACGCCAATCTGGCTGCCTCGACCTCCGAAGATTTCAACCGCTTTTGGCGCACGGGCAGCAACCTGCGCGTGTGCGGGCGGAAAAAATGCGGCTCCGATCCCTGCGGCCGCAACCAACCCCGCGGCGAGCACGGCGCCTTTCCATGGATTCATAAATGAGCCTCCGATTGTGCTCGGGTTCTTCTGGGTTCCTCTTGGTTCTGTCGGGTTCTTCCAGGCTCTTCCGGGTTCGGCAACGCTCGGCAGAACCGTGTAGAACTTTGCAGAACTTCGGAGAAGCTCCTGGAACCCCTCTAGAACCTGCTCTTAACCCTGTAGAAGCCAGTCCTACGTTCCGAAAAGTGAGACGAGGCTCCCCCGAGAAAGGTTGTGCCCTCGGCAGTTCACCGGATTACCCGGGCTGGCCGTGACGCCACAAGAGGGCTCATTCATCCCCATGATTTGTATTTCGACCGCGATTCTCGGGTTAGTGCTGCTCGCACCGTCGCAGCAGGTCCCGGACCAGCGCGCTGAAGCAGAACGGCTGGCCAATTCCGGCTCGTACGAAGCGGCGCTCAAACAGTTCCAGGCTCTAGCTGCCGCAAACCCGGACGATATTCCCGCGCGGCTGTGGATCGCGCGACTGCACGGGCGACTCGGACATCCCGAACACGCGGTCGAGGTCTATCGGTCGATTCTCGCCACGCAGCCTGACAATCTGGATGCACTGATTGGATTGGGCAACTCGCTCGTCACGCTCGATCAGTTCCGCGAAGCCGGCGACGCATTGACGCGGGCGGAAAAACTGGCCGGCGATCGTGCTGAAGTGCTCGCCGCGCAGGGACGACTTCATGCGGCAGCGAATCACACGACGCTCGCGCTTGCGTATTACGACCGCGCGATAACGCTCGATCCGTCCAACAACGACATTCGCACCCAGGCTGACGCGCTTCGCGTCAGGCGCGCACATCGGCTCGAGCTCGACTACGACTTTCAGCACTTCGACGTCGTAGATGTCGAAGACACGCACGCAGGTACGGTCATTCTCAACGCGCGGCTGGCTGACTCAGTGCGCCTGGTGCTGGAAGGACAGGTTGACAGGCTGTTCGGGACGGACGACCAACGAGCGGGAGGCGGACTCGAATTCGCGTTGTCGCGAAACGCGCACCTGAACGTCGGGTTTCTCGGTGGATTTGATCCGGTGTATTTGCCCGAATCGGATTTCTATACGCAATTCGGCTATACCCACGACAAGGCCACGTGGGGGCTGCTCTTCCGGCGCGCGGCTTTCGAGGACGACACGGACTTCTGGATCGCTGGACCGGAGCTGACGGTTCGATTCTCGAATGCCTTCGACACCTTCATCGCCTACTATCGCGGGAACACAACCTCGCTCGGCATCGAAGACATCGAGACCGACAACGTCGTCATTCGTCTGAGCGGCGCCGTGACGAGGAACTTCCGGCTCGGAGCCGGGTACACTCACGGTATCGATCGACTTGATTGGCTGACACTGGACCGCGTCGGTTTCGAATCAGATACCTTCGCACTGCGCGGCAACTTCACGCTCACACCGTCTGTGAGTCTCGAACTTGGGTACGACTTCCAGCAGCGACCCGCCGATGTCAATGTGAGTCGGGCGCGCGCGGGATTAACATTCGGCTTCTAGTCATTTGTTGACTAGGTAGCCCGATCTGACAAGCAAACGGCCTGAGCGAAAGGAGCGAGGGCTGGTTGGTCGGCGGCGGGTCCCACTGATTTATTTCGAGGTCAGGCCCGTCCCCCGCTTGGGACGATCGCGCGGCCCACTCCGTCGTGTTTCCCTGAAAATCTCACAAGTTCACGCAGGCACAGCCTTTGATTCAGCCCATGTGTCGCGCGGAATCAACGGGGTGCGTAACTCAGGCAGGCGCTGGCATCGCCGCATCCCGTCGTAAGTCAGGCCGATTCCGCGCGGCATTGAATCGGAGGGTTGCGCATGACTGGATCCTTCGCTCGTTTGACGGTCGCGCTTGGATTTGCCGCGGCACTATCGGCCTGCGCGCTGCATTCACCGAGCGTTGCCGAATTGAAATACAACCCGGGTCGTTACCAGAACAAGACGGTTTCAGTAAATGGCGTGGTGACGAGTTCCTGGGGGGTGCCACTGGTTCCGTTCAAGGTGTACAAGATCGATGATGGCACGGGAGAATTGACGGTCGTATCACAGGACGGCCGAACTCCCAGCAAGGGCGCCCGAGTTCGTGTGAAAGGGCGCGTTAGCGATATGGCGACATTTGGTGGCCGGGCAGTTGGTCTCCACCTGGAGCAAAAGGACATTTCGTTCAAGGGCTACTAGGCAGGGTAGGCACGGTCTCTAGACCGTGCCTACAACGTGATCCGAACCGCCACCGCCGTCATGTCGTCGTTCGGCGGTGTGTCACCTCGCCATTCCGACACCGCCTCGAAAATCCTTCCCACGACCTTCGCCGCCGGTTCTTGGCGCAGCGCGGCCACGACATCGATCAGCCGTGCCGCCGTGAATTCCTGTCCGTTCGCATTCATCGCTTCGAATACGCCGTCGGTGCACAGCACGAACAGGTCGCCGGCGTGCAATGCGAACGTGACCTCGTCGTAGGTCGATCCCTGGAACGATCCGAGCGGAACACCGGGCAGCTCGATCTGCGAACAGCCTTCTGCCGTGGCGCGAATCGGATACGGCAACCCTGAATTCGCGAGCGTGAGGACGCGGCGCTTCAAATCGAACACGGTGTAACAGAGCGTGCAGTAATACTCCTCGAGGTGTCGCTGCTGAAGAATCGTGTTTACCGACGACAGGACGCCCGACGGACTCGATCGATCCGGGAGATAGCGACGGCGGAACGTGCGGCCGCGAACGAGCTCCGCGGCGAATGCGCTGTAGAGTGCCGCCGGCACACCTTTGCCGGAGACATCTCCCACGGCCACGACGAGCGTGTGCGCCTCCGGTGACAGGTAATCATGAAAGTCGCCACCGACCTCGCGGGCGGGCGCGAACGCGGCTGACACTTCGATGCCCTTCAGTCGCTTCGGTGGCGCGGCGGGAAGAAGCGCCGTTTGAACCCGCTGCGCAAACCGAAGCTCTTTCTCCAGCCGCTCTTCGTTGGCGCGGACTTCCTCGTACAGCCGCGCGTTCTCGATCGCCACGGCTGCCTGACTCGCGAGCAATGTGAGAATCTCGACATCACGCTTGCTGAACGCATCGAGTTCCGGGCTTTCCAGATCGACAACACCGATGCAGCGATCTTTCAACAGCATCGGAATGACGAGCTCGGACCGCACGTCGGGAACGACCTTGATGTAGCGCGGATCCTGGGAGACGTCTGACACCAGAACGGGTTCGCGGTGGAGCGCCGCGTATCCGACTAATCCCTCCCCGAGACGAACCCGCGGCACCTCTACTTTCTCGCCGTACTGCAGCGCCAGCTTGATCTCCAGCTCGCCGCGCTCTTCGTTGAGCAGCAGGATCCCGAACGTGCGGTAGTCGATCACGTGCTTGGTCAGCTGCGCGATCCGCGAAAACAGCTCGTCCAGATCCAGCACTGACGCGACATCGCGTCCAATTTCGGCGAGCGTCTCAAATGCCTCGGCGTCGCGCTTACTGCGATCGAACAGGCGGGCGTTGACCAGCGCGACAGCCACGTGCGCGCCGAACTGGCGGACGATCGCCGTGTCCTCGAGCGTGAATTGATTCCGATTGCGGCTGAGAATGTTCAGCGCGCCAAGCGGCTTCGATTTGTGGAGGAGGGGGACGACGATTTCCGAATTCATCCCCGGGACGAACTCGATGTAGCGAGGATCGTTCTGCAGGTCGTTGACGAGAACAGGCTGCTCGGTTTCGATCGCGGCACCGACCAGGCCCATGCCAGGTCGCAGCCGAATCGGCCGCTCTACAGGCGGATAGCCGACCGCGTAAGCCACGCGCAACTCACTTCTGCGCTCGTCGAGCAAGTACACCGCGAACGCTTCGAACGAGATCAGCCGGCCGATGAGTCTGGGAATCTGGCGCAGGAGATCGTCGAAGTCGAGCACACTCGTCACCTGGCGGCCGAGGTCGAAGAGCGTGGTGACGAGTTCCTGCTTTGACGCCTTCGATTCCTGCCGCGTATTCGGTTCCGCCGGGACTTCGTCTGCTGGAAATGACTGGCTCACGGAGAGCGTTCCCTCCCGAGGGAGAAATCCCGATTATACTGCGGTGAGATTATGGAACTCTCGTTGCCACTCGATTACAGCGCCATCGAACGGATACTTCCGCATCGCTATCCGTTTCTTCTCGTCGATCGCATCACTGAGTTCGATCCCGACAAACGGATCGTCGGCATCAAGAACATGACGCTGAACGAGCGATATCTGTCCCATCAGCCGGACGGCCCGCCGGTGTTGCCACCCACGATCCTGACCGAGGCGGTTGCGCAGGTCGGCGCCATCATGATTCTTGCGAAACCCGAGAACCGCGAAAAGCTGATCTATTTCATGGGAATCGAGCGCGTCAGGTTCAGGAGGCCCGTGCATCCTGGCGATCAGGTCGTGATCGAAGCCGTCGTGCGGCGCCTTCGCAGCCGGATGGGTGTTCTACATGGCGTCGCTCGCGTCAACGGCAACGTCGTCGTCGAAGGGACGATGACGTTTGCACTGGGTCCTCGCACCGAGGGTTCACAGAGCAGCGTTACCGCACAACCATGAGGACCATGCCGATCTTGGCTCCGCGCGAACTCCACGTCGCCCACTTCGAGCCGGGGCGGTAGTAGCGCCACGCGTCCAGCACCGCCGGCGCCAGCACCAGCGCACCAATCCAACGCTCATCGAGACGTGACGATGCGGCCATCCCGCGCGTGTCACGCTCCGCCGGACCTGTTTTCGCGAACGCAGCGCCCGCGTACGCAACCGAGGCGAGAACGTTGAACGCGAAATACCCTTTGGCAAAGGGCGCCTGCTCCGACTTGAGATGCGGGCGTTTGCTCAGGAGCCATTCGTTTCCGGCACTCTGCGCCCAAAAACCTGCCGATGAAATGACGAACTCTTCGTTCGAGGCGCGCCCACTTCGGTGAGTGATGGCAAAAAATGGAATGCCGTGAAAATCTACCTTCTTCAGACCTGGGTTTTCTCCGTAGGCCAAATCCGCGATGACGTGGGCGGCTTCGTGCGCGGCGAGTCCACTGGCGGCACCGGTCAGAAACAAGACAACCTGTTTGCCGGTAGACGGGGAGTCTGGTGGCTGAGCTGGAGCGTCGGTCTGCGCGCGCGATTGCGACGCGAGACCGAATACGAGAAAAACAACGAGGACCAGCGCGCGGACGCCTCGTGACTGCCGCAGTTCTCCAATCCGGCACAGCCGTTGCTGGGGGTTCATTCGTCGCGTGCGCTGCGCGATTTCGCGCGCAAGGAGAAGACTATGCTCGAAACGATTGCGATCATCCTCATCGTGCTGTGGCTGCTTGGGATGGTCAGTGGGTACACTCTCGGTAACTTCATCTATGTCCTGCTCGTCATAGCGATCGTGCTGTTTCTGGTTCGATTGATCAGCGGACGGAGGGTGTGACACTCGTCAATGTTCAATGATCAATGACCAATGTTCAATGGGGGTCACAACGCATTGGGCATTGATCATTGATCATTGGGGATCATTGGGGCCAGCCTACGTCGACGGCTCCGCCTGCGCGTCAACCTCGAGTCCGGAGTCGGAGACGGCTTTTGGGCCGGTCCAGCGGACGATCGCGACTCCGCAGAACACCAGCGCTGCCGCCACCGCCATTCGCGAGTCGAATGATTCGTGGAGAATCAGGACGCCAAGGGTCACGGCAATGATCGGGTTAATGTAGGCATACAGCGACACAAACGACACCGGAAGATGTCGTAAGGCGTAGGTGTAGGCAACAAACCCGCCGATCGCGCCGACGGTCGAGAGGTAGATCAGAGACCATGTCGTTGCGGCGCTGAACGACAGGTGTGACCACTCGCCACGAATCGTCCCGGCGGCCGTCATAATGATCCCGCCCGCCAGCATCTGGCACGCCGTTGTTCCAAGCACGTGATCGCTGCGTGCGTGGCGTCGCGAGTAGGCGGAGCCAAGCGACCAGCCAATCGAGGCGATTTGAAGAGCCACGACGCCGGCGAGAAAGCCGCGACGACTCGCGGCTCCGAGCGTCAGATCTGGCCACACCAGCACCACGATCCCTGTGAAGCCAATGATGAGGCCAACGATCACGTTGGCATGAAGTCGCTCACCACCGGGAATCGCCGCTTCGACGGCCGACATCCAGAACGGATTCGACGCGATGACGACGGCAGCAAGCCCGCTGGGCACCCATTGTTCGGCGATCACAACACCGCCGTTGCCGAGTCCCAGCATCAGAAAGCCGAGGAGCGCAATACCGCCCCATCTGTCTCGCCCCGGCAGCGATTCCCCGCTCGCCACGACGTAGGCCGCCAGCAGCGCGCCGGCAGAAAGCCACCGGAACCCTCCCATCAGCATCGGCGGCATCGTTTCGAGACAGATGCGGATACCGAGATACGTCGTACCCCAGACGATGCAGACGGTGATCCAGGAGAGATACGCGAGACGTCGCTGTCGGGTGTTTGTCATGTCGGGATCCGGGATGGTGAGCAGGATCCGGATCGATCAAGGTCTGTCCGTGTGAATCCGTGTTCTTCCGCGGCTGTATCGATCTGTGTTCTTTCGTGGCGTCTATTATCGGATTCGGTGGCAGCGCGGATCGAGGCCAATTCGACAGTGGCGCGATTCACACGAACCCGTACGGCCCTTTGCCGAGCCACGAGCCGCCGTCGACCGTGAGGATCTCTCCGGTGATGAAGCTGGCGTGATCCGAAACGAGAAACGTCACCGCGTCGGCGACATCCTCAGGCTTGCCCCACCGTTTCAGCGGGATCGTTTCCGTGATGCGACGAACCGCATCAGGCGTATTCCAGAGTTTCTCGGCGGCACCCGGTGTCTCGATCGGTCCGGGGGCGACAGCATTCACTCGGATGTTGTGGCTTGCCCATTCCACCGCGAGCGTCTGGGTCATCGACATCACTCCGGCTTTCGCCGCGGCTGAGTGGACGGTGCCCGCGCTCCCGGTCCACACGTAATTGGCAAGGATGGAGACGATCGATCCGCCGCGACCGCGAGCAATCATGTGTCTGCCGACCGCGCGTGAGCAATAGAAGCTGCCGTTTAGTACGATTCCGACCACCGCGTTCCATCCGTTGGGCGAAAGATCCTCAGCCCGGCAGATGAAGTTTCCTGCAGCGTTGTTGATCAGAATATCGATATGGCCGAAGTGTCGCACGACGCGACCGACCATTTCGTCGACCTGCTCCGGCTTTCGGACGTCAACTTGTACAGCAAGCGGGTCGAGACCGGCATGCCGCAAATCGGCTGTGCCCTCTTCGAGATGCGCCGCCTGACGGCTGCCAATGGCGATATCGGCACCGAGCTCGCCCATCCGCTTCGCGATTGCGAGGCCGAGGCCGGTTCCACCGCCGGTAATGATAGCCACCTTGTTTTTGAGCAACGACGACGTGAACATTGGCGTCAGATTACCGGCGGCGGAGTCCTGATGTCCACGGGTGCTAAGATCACGACATGAAGAATGCTCGATCGTCGTGGATCACGATCGTCGCGATAGCGGTCGCCGCCGCCGGCCTGGCCTGTCAGCCAAATGAACCCGCAGCGTCCAGTGCCGCCGCGCCGCCACCAGCTGCCGCCCCCGCGGTGGCGGAAACGCCCCAGCCGACAGTCGTCCAGTTCACACCTCCGCCGCCGGCCTACAAGGGGGAACTGCCGGCTCTACCGGTGACAGCATTTGCTCCCGCGCGTCCGCCCGACGTCGTGCGCGCGGTTTACACGTTTGCGGCGCGCCACCCCGAAGTGTTGCACTACGTTCCGTGCTTCTGTGGCTGTGAGCGATCCGGTCACAAAGGTAACGACGATTGCTTCGTGCGCAGCCGCGATGCGAACGGACGACCAACGTGGGACGACCACGGCATGACGTGAGCCATCTGCCTCGATGTCGCGCGTGACGCGATGCAGATGCACAATTCCGGGGTGCCCCTCTCCGAGATTCGATCGACGATTGAGGGACGCTATCGCTCGCAGTATCAATCCATGACACCCACGCCGCCACCGCCCGCAGCGGGTGGCAAGTAACCTGAGCCGTGCGATTGCCGATACCCGTATAATCCCCCCGTGCCGGAACCTGAGCTGACGTCAACGGCCCCACCCGAAACGTTCTCGCGGTTCTTCGAGTCGGTTCACGAGGGGGTCTACATCGGCACGTTGTCCGGTTCAGCCGCGCTGACACTCTCTGCCAATCCCTATCTCAAACTGATGTTCGGCTACGCGGTCGAAACACCGCAGGAGGAGGTCCGCCCGTTCGAGATTGAGCGTTTCGTGGATCCGCAGGCGCGCGACGGTTTCGTCGAACGGCTTCAGCGCGACGGGGCGATCACCGACTATCTGCTACGGTTGCGCCGCGCCGATCGATCGGCGATGTGGGTGGAGGTCACGGCTCATGCAGAACGCGTCGCCGAAGGTCTTCGCGTCGAAGCGCTGATGCGCGACGTGAGCGAACGGAAACGATTGGAGGATCAAGCTCGCGATCTGTATCACCAGCTCCTGCAGGCGGAGAAACTGGCCGCCCTCGGACAGACGATTTCCGGCGTCGCCCACGAACTCAATAATCCCTTGGCGACAATCCTGACCTGGGCCGAGCGGCTCGCTCAGCGGTCAGTCGATGAGCAGACCAAGCGCGGCCTCGAAACGATCCTGAGCGAATCGGAACGCGCCGCGAAGATCGTGCGCAATCTCCTGACCTTCGCCCGCAAGCGCCACACCACGCGCGCGATGGTGAATCTCAATCAGGTCGTGCGCGAGACCCTCGCCCTTCGCGCCTACGAACAGCGCATCAGCAACATCGTCATCCTCGAAGCACTCGCAGCCGGACTGCCCGAGGTGTTCTCCGATCCTCACCAGATCCAACAGGTCCTGCTCAACCTCATCATCAACGCCGAGCAGGCGATGCTCGGTTCGCACGGACGCGGCACGCTCATCGTCCGCACCTGGCACGAGGCCGACCGCGACGCGGTGATCCTCGAAGTCAACGATGACGGCCCGGGCGTGCCGGAAGATGTGCAGCCGAAGATTTTCGATCCGTTCTTCACGACGAAGGAGGTCGGGAAAGGCACTGGCCTTGGTCTCACGGTCGCCTATGCGATCGTCCAGGAGCATGGCGGCCGTCTCACCGTGAAATCCGACCCCGGGCGCGGCGCGTCCTTCTATGTCGAATTGCCCGTCGGCGCGGGACCGCTCAAGCCACCGATGCCGCGACCGTCAGAGCCGCGAGCAAGCGGGGACGTTCGCGTCGGCGCCGCCGCATTGGTGGTAGAAGACGAGATCGCGCTCGGCGCAGCAGTGGCCGAGGCTCTCGCGGATGCCGGATTCCTCGTCGACCGCGCGAGTGATGGCATGGAGGCGCTCGAGCGCCTCAAGGAGCGGCCGTACGATCTGATTGTCTGCGATTTGAAGATGCCGAGACTCGACGGCCCTTCGTTTTACAAAGAACTGTCGACAGCGGATCCCGCGATGGCTCGCCGAGTCCTCTTCGTGACTGGAGACGTCGCCGGCACGGACGCCGAACGCTTTCTCGAAGAATCGGGCTGCCGGTGGCTCGCCAAGCCATTTCGGCTGAAGGATCTCCTGAGAGTGGCGAAGGAGATGCTCGAGTAGTCATGCTGCCGATATCCGGTGTGCGGGATCCGGGATCCGATCGTCGAACAGATCGTCTCGGATCCCGGACAACGGATCCCGGAACAGTCGGCTACCGCGCTACCGCGACTGCCTCGCGTCGCGCCGCAGGCTTCCGTCGCATCGCCACCTTCTGCGGCGCGGACTGCGCCTTCGGCGCGCGGTACTGAAGAACGACTCCGGGTTCGTGCGGCATCTCTGCCTTCGCCATGCGGAGACGGCGCATGGTGCTCTGAAATGACAGCACGGCGGGACTGATCGATTCGGTCGGGCAGTCAGCACCGAGAGCCTTTCGCAGTCTCTGCACAGCTCGCGCATGCAGCTGCGACACGCGTGATTCGTTGACCCCGATCTCCGCTCCAATCTGCTTCATCGTCGCTTCGCCGTAGTAGTACAGGCCGATCACCTTACGTTCTCTTGGCGGGAGCGAGGCGATTGCCGCGCGAATGCGATCGCGCACTTCCTGCTCTTCGTACGCCCGGTCCGGCGACTGCGGTTCAGATGGCACGAGCGCGGGAGGCAACGAGGAACCGTCGACGTTTTCACCGGCTGACAGCGGCGAGGTCGATTCAATCGTGTTGATCCGCACAATCGTGCGCCCCAGCCGGGCCTCGTCGGAGCCAATCCGTCGAGCGAGATCGGCAAGCGACGGTTCAGCGCCAAGCTCGCGCCGAAGTTCCTCTCGCGCGGCCTCGAGCTCACGGCGCTGACGACGAACGCCACGCGGCCAGGCATCGCGACGGAGCGCGTCGATCATCGCTCCTCGAACGCGGCGCTCCGCAAACGTTTCGAACTTGATGCCTCGCTCCTCATCGAACCGGCAGGCGGCGTCGATGAGGCCGATCATCCCGTCCTGGACCAGATCGCCCAGCTCAATCGAGTGAGGCATGGACGCGGCAACGCGCCGCGCCAGGGATTCAACGAACGGAAGGCTTGCGGCAATGCGTTGACGATGACGGGCGGCGAGAGGCTGACGCTGCATTTGACCCTTTCCTCCAGAGGCTTCCGGTTACCGTGTTGTGCCGCGTCTTAACCTCAGCGGCGAGTGGGTAGCACGGCAACTGGAATACCAGGTCAGAAACGATCAAAAAGCGAAGCGCGTGGTCCTTCTGTGAAGTGTTGTGAAACTATTGAATTTCAATGATTTATGAGCGTGCGCCAGTGTGAAAGAGCGGGAAACGAAGGGCGTCCAGCGACTGCCGAGTCGTCAATTACTTGACGGCTAGGACGCTATATAGTCAAATAATTGACGTCAGGAAGGCTTGGTTCGAGAGCGAATTTCACGGGCCGTCGACATCGCGTCGAGCACGCTGGCGACGACTTGTGAGGCGCGCGCGCGTGTCATCTCGTCCGAGACCTTGGCCTCGAGCAGCTCGGCGTTGGCGAGGATGATTCCGAGCTGATTGTTGAGGCGATGAAACAGCAGGCCGAGGTCTGGCGGTTCGTCCACAGACGTCCTCGCAGTTCTCGGATCGGCGGCTGGCGTCATGAGGCTTCTTTAGTAGTCAGCTCGTGCGTGCGCCCGGGCTCGCGCCAGAGCGTATCGACAAAGATCCGGACCGAACCGCCGGCGGTTCTGACGTATTCCACTTTGCCGCTGGCGATCCAGTTGTAGATGGTGCGGCGGCTCACGCCAACGAGCTCGCACGCTTTCATGATTGAGATGGTCTTGCGGTCAGTCATCATTGCTTTTCACGTCGGCCCTGAACGTCGGGCCATGTGGGTTACCGCACGCCGTACGTTGAGTTGTATCGGAGGACGCGACCGTCGGCTATAGGGCTGCCGGGATAGTTGAATTGACCGGCCCCGGCGCGGGTGTCAAAATACCGCCCACTCGAAGTAAATGGCTGAGAGCCAGAAGCATCTGTTGATCGTCGATGATGAGACCGCGCTCCGGGAGGCGATTGCGGAGCGCCTCGCGGACCATGACTTCATCGTTGAACAGGCCGGCAGTGGTGAGCAAGCCCTGCAACGCCTCACTGATTTTGCCTTCGACATTCTGATCACCGATTTACGGCTCCCCGGCATCGACGGCGCGAAGGTCATCGAATCTGCGCTCGAGCGATATCCCGAAATCATCGCCATCGTCATCACTGGATACGGAACGGTGAAGGACGCAGTCGAGGCGATTAAGCGGGGCGCGGCCGATTTCATCACCAAGCCCTTCCAGTTCGACGCGCTGCTGCACGTGCTTCGGTCGGCGCTCGAACAACGCCGCCTCAAGTCGGAAAATGCGTACCTGCGATCGCAGCTCGAGGATCGGTATCGCATCGACGGACTCATCGGCCGCAGCCGCGTCATGCGCGAGCTGTTTCAGCTGCTCGAGACGGTGGCGGCGACGTCGAGCACGGTGCTGATCACCGGTGAGACGGGCACCGGCAAGGAACTCGCCGCTCGCGCCATCCATCACAACAGTCCGCGCCGGACCAACCGATTCGTGGCGTTGAACTGCAGCGCGATTCCCGAGACACTCCTCGAAGCTGAGCTCTTCGGCCATGTTCGCGGCGCGTTCACCGGCGCGGTCGGCGCGCGGCAGGGCAGGCTGGAACAGGCGCACAAGGGCACCCTCTTTCTCGATGAAGTCGGAACGATGAGCCCGGCGCTTCAAGCCAAGCTCCTGCGCGTGCTGCAGGAGCGGGAGTTTGAACGTGTCGGTGATTCACACACGGTCAAGATCGATGTGCGCGTGATCGCCGCGACGCATTCTGATCTTGCGAAGATGGTCGCGGATGGCACGTTCCGCGAAGACCTGTATTACCGGCTCAACGTCATTCCCGTGAAGCTGCCGCCGCTGCGAGAGCGGCGCGAGGATATTCCGCTCCTGGTTCAGCATTTTCTTCAGAAGCTCTCCAGCGAGTCAGGTCGAGCAACGGTCACGATTTCCCAGGACGCACTTCGCCGATTGATGGCGTATCACTGGCCTGGCAACATCAGGCAGCTGGAGAATGCCATCGAGCGGGCACTCGCATTCAGCCAGGGTCGATCGCAAATCGATGTACACGATCTGACCAGCGACATTCAGGACCAGGCAGGAGCGACCGAGGCCTCGGAAGTCTGGTTTCCTGACGATGGCCTCGACTTCGGGCGCTACATTGAAACCATCGAGCTCGCGCTCATTCGCCGCTCGCTCGAGCGTACGCAGGGCAACAAACGGCAGGCGGCGAAGCTGCTGAATCTGAAACGCACCACCCTCATCGAGAAGCTCAAACGGCTCGAGCCGCATTAGCATGCCTCCGCGGCACCATTACTGGACGATCATCCTCGAAGGAAAACCGACCGCCTTTCGTGCACACACGCAGGAAGAACTGATCCCGACACTGCGTCAACTGCAGGCACGGCATCCCGATGCCGTCATGAAATGGTTTGCCCGCGGACGGCTGTGGGAAAGTCAGGACCAGGAGCGCGCTGACGCGATCGCGCGCCGGCGTCCCAAGAGCCGCGGGGCCATCGAGCCCCGCTCGCGTGAGTGGCGTCCCGGCGGCGAACATAAAGATCCACGCGATCGTTTCAAGGTGCCGCGTGATGAAAAGCGACGACGGTTTGCGCAGAAGCTGCGGCGCAAGCCGAGCGGACCACGCAACAGCGGAGGGAGCGGAGGCAGCCGATGATCGTCCACGTTGTGCTCTTCAGCCCCAGACCTGATCTCTCAGGCGCCGATCGCGCCGCGCTCGTCGGCGCCCTTGAATTGGCGTCGAAGAACATCCCCTCAATCAAACGCCTGCGGATCGGTACGCGCATCAAGCACTCGCTGCCCGGATATGAGCAAATGATGCACGACGACTACGAATACGCCGTCTTCATCGAGTTTGATGATGTCGAAGGACTGAAGGCCTACCTGCGCCATCCCGCGCATGCAGCGGCCGGACACCATTTCATGGCGTCAGCATCCAAAGCCCTCGCGTACGATTACGAAGTTGCTGATTGACTGGGAATCGGAGACGCCAGGAAGAAGTCGTGGATGATTTCCCGCAGCTGACTGATCGACTCCGCGGAATTGATCGCGATCCGCAGATGAGATCCGTTGTCGAGGCCCTTCGTATACCAGGAATTCAACGCCCGGAGTTTGTTGATCACCCATCGGTCGTGTCCGCGCGCCGGTTGCGGCGAAACCGCAGACTGGCCTGGCGCCACATGGCGGAAGCCCTCGGCTTCGTCGACGCGCTCGTGGATTAACAGATCAATGTAGTCGAGCAGGAACTGGCCGCGTTCGGCAGAGGTTATGGCTCGGGGTGACCGCCCGGCTGCCATGGCTGCGGCTTGCTCGAAAATCCAGGGATTACGCAGCGCGCCCCGGCCGACCAGGACGCCGGCGATCCTCCCAAGCCGCAATCGTTCGACAAGTTGTTCCGGATCGATGCAGTCGCCACTCCCGAAGACCGGGATCGACACGCCCTCCGCTACGCGACCAATCAGATCCCAGTCGGAGACACCTGCATAGGATTGCGCTGCCGTGCGCCCATGCACCGCCACAGCGGCAGCACCAGCGTCTTCGATGCGTCGCGCCAGATCGGGAGCATTGATCGCATCAGCGTCCCAACCAGCGCGCATCTTGACGGTGACAGGAATCTTGACCGCGCGAGTCATGGCGCGCACGACATCAGCCGCGTGCTCCGGCTCGCGCATCAGGCTGCAACCGGCATTGTGCTTGGCGATCTTCGGCACCGGGCAGCCCATGTTGACGTCGACGATATCGGCGCCAATGCCTTCGACGATCTGCGCCGCCGCCGCCATCTTCTCGGGATCACCGCCGAAGATTTGGATCGAGACAGGACGCTCTTCTTCCGTGTACTCGGCGTATTCGAGCGTCCGATCGATCCCGCGGACCAGTCCTTCCGAGCTCACCATCTCGCTGACGACAAGACCACACCCGCCCTTCCGCTTCACCAGCCGGCGGAATGCTGTGTCGGTCATGCCCGCCATCGGCGCAAGGGCGAATGGGGGTGTCAGGTCGATCGATCCGATTTTCATCAGCAGCTGGACTTCCGGCACCTTAATAAGGTTTCACATCCGCCGCGTCGACTTCGACGCTGACTGCCTGACCGATGAGATCAACCGCGAGCATCAGCCGAGCGTGCGCGCCTTTTCGCAGCAGTCGTCCGACGACCCCCTTCAGCGGTCCGTGGATCACTTCCACCATCATTCCTTCGTGAATGAGCGGGCACGGATCGAACTGCAGATCGCTCTGAACCAGCCGGCGGATCCCTTCGATCTCGAATTCGGGGATCGGTGCGATCTCGCCGTCGAACGACACGATATTCACCACGCCGGTGCACGAGAGAATCGGCAGCCGTTCTTTCGAATCGAATCGCGCGAAACAATACCCGGGGAAGAGCGGCCAGTCGATCTTCTTCTTCCGATCTTTCCAGCGGCTCCACTTGGTAATGGTCGGAAGGAACGCTTCGTACCCCTTGCGCTCGAGCTGCTCGCGGACGACGTTCTCGTGCCGTGACCGTGTCCAGATCGCGTACCAGGCTGTTGGTATTTGCTCGGCCATCCCTCAGTCAGCACCGCCGCCCGATTCGACCGCGACCTGCTTCTCGTACAGCTTCTTCAGCTCCTCGTTCTTCCACTCGATGAGCGCCTGGCCGCGCACCTTTGACAGGAACTTGCGGACTTCCGTTTGCTGACGAGAGTCGTGCACTTTGTCCGCGACCAGATCGCGGACGCTCTCGAAGGGTTGAATCGCCGACGGCTTCAAGGTCTCGAGCTTCAGGATCTGCACGCCGCGATTCGTGCGAATGGGCGTCGTGATGTCGCCCGGTTTCATCTTGTCAATCATCTGCTGCAACGAAGTCGACACTTCGGCCAGATTGATCGGCCCGATCAAGCCGCCGTTCGCCTTCGAGGGAGACGCCGACACTTCGGCTGCCAGCTTGGCGAAATCTTCGCCGGCAACAAGTCGGCTTCTGATTGCTGCCGCTTTCTCCTCGGCATCGTCCTGTGCCGCAACGCTGATCGTTGGCTGTCCGCCCTTGGTCGTCGCCGGTACCTCGATCAGGATTTCACGCAGCGTGACCGTCGCCGGCTCGACGAACTCGTTTTTGTGCGTCAGGTAGTACTGCCGCGCTTCCTCCTCGGTAATCGTCAGCTTCGACCCGACTTCGTCGCGCTGCACCTGGCTGACCAGGAACTGCTTTTCGACGTTCCGCCGGAGATCGTCGATCGTCATCCCCTCCTGCCTCAAGGCGGCAGCGAACTTCTGGTCGTCGGCGAGGTTTTGTTCCTTGCGAAGATTATCGAGCCACCCTTTGAACTGCTCGTCGCTCAGGTGGTAGCCCTTCTCCTTGCCCATCTGGAGGAGCAGCAGTTCGTCAATCGCGTCCACGAGCAGTTGCGGGGTAACTTCGTCGAGCACCTTCTTCAATTCCGCGTTGTCGTTCACCATCTCGGGTTTCAAATCCCCGCCGAGACGAGCGCGGATGGCCGCCGTCTGCCGCTCTTCGAGTTCGGTCTGCGTGAAAATGTCGCCATTCACCTTCACGAGGACGCGCTCGATGATCTGAGCGCGCGCCGGAACGGTCGCCAGCCCGAGCGTGAGCGCCAATGCCACGGTCGAAATCAACTTCATAGGATGTGTTGCCGTAAATTGCTGCAGCATAATATTTTACTCGATCGATAGGCCGCCGCTCAAATCGCCGAGCAGCCCCAAAACCCGTGAGAAGACGCCGTCCTCGGCACGCGGGTCTTCTTTGGCGGGCCGCATGATTTCGTCCTTTGTGAAGCCGGGGGCCACCTGTCCCGCCCGCGCGCGAGCGGCCCACCAGGATCCCCCGGCTACCGGATCTCTCCCTTTCCGCCCGCCGCCGGCGGGGCCGGACGGCGTCCTCGGTTCCGGTACCACTTTTCGTGCCGCGGGCTTCTTCAAGTCGAGCTTCAAGGTCGCCGGGGGCACGAGCGTCACGTCGCCACGTTGCTGCACGACCCTGAAAAGCCACGCCGGATCGAGCTTCGCGTCGGATCTGAACTTTAGGACGACGGCGGAGCCTTCGCGGTCTAGCGATTCGAGCCCTATCCGGTCGGCAAGAATGCGAATAGACGCATATTCGGCCAGGTTCAAGACGGATTCGGGGGGCGGACCATAGCGGTCGCGCACCTCCAGAACGAGCCGGCTCAACTCGTCCTCGGTCCGCACAGCGGCCATCCTGCGATACACCGTCAACCGCTGATTCATGTCCGGGATGTAGTCGTCGTTAATCCTGAGGTCAACGCGCAGGTTCACGTTGGCGCGAATCTCGTCTTCGACCTCTTCACCCTTGAGCTCTTTGATCGTCTGCTCGAGCAGCTTCATGTACATATCGAACCCGACCGCTTCGATGTGTCCACTCTGTTCGCCGCCGAGCAGGTTGCCGGCGCCTCGAATCTCGAGATCGAGCGCCGCGACGCGGAATCCGCTGCCGAGGTCGCTGAATTCGCGGATCGCCGCCAGCCGTTTCTTTGCCACCGGCGAGAGGGCTTCCTCCGGCGGAATCAAGAGATACGCATAGGCGCGGCGATCGGATCGGCCGACACGTCCGCGAAGCTGATACAGCTGCGACAATCCATAGCGATCGGCGCGATTGATGATGATGGTGTTGGCGTTCGGAATGTCGAGGCCGTTCTCGATAATTGTCGTCGCCAGCAGCACGTCGTACTTCTGCGCAACGAAATCCACCATCGCACGCTCGAGCTCCTCCTCGCTCATCTGACCGTGCCCGACGACGATACGCGCTTCCGGAACCAACCGCGTGATCAGGTTGCCGAGTGAGTAAATCGACTCGACGCGGTTGTGGACGAAATACACCTGGCCGCCGCGCTCCATCTCGGTCAGGATCGCGCGCCGGATCACTTCCTGATCGAACTTGACGACATTGGTCTGAATCGAGAGTCGATCCTTGGGAGGCGTTTCGATGATCGACATGTCGCGGATCCCGGCGAGCGACATGTTCAGTGTGCGCGGAATCGGCGTCGCGGTCATCGTCAGGACGTCCACCCGTTTGCGCATCTGCTTGATGCGTTCCTTATGAGCGACGCCAAACCGCTGTTCTTCGTCAACGATGAGGAACCCGAGATCTCTGAACAGCACATCTTTCGACAGCAGCCGATGCGTGCCGACGATGATCTCGACCTTACCGGCCTTCAGATCCTCGAGCGTTTGCTTCTGCTCGGCTTTCGTTCTGAATCGGCTGACCATGTCGATGCGAACGGGAAAGGCGGCAAAGCGATCGCGCAGCGTTTTCACATGCTGGAATGCGAGGACCGTGGTCGGTGCCAGAAACGCGACCTGCTTGCCGTCCATAACTGCTTTGAACGCTGCGCGCATCGCCACTTCGGTCTTTCCGTAGCCGACATCACCGCACAGCAGCCGATCCATCGTCGCTGCCGTTTCCATGTCGCGCTTGATATCGGCGATCGCATTGGACTGATCGCTCGTCAGTTCCCATTCGAACGAGTCTTCGAACTCCTGTTGCCAGTGCGAGTCGGGCGTGAACGCGTGTCCTGGCATCGCCTTGCGCGCGGCATAAAGCTTCAGCAGCTCTTCCGCCATGTCACGCATCGCCTTCTTGACGCGTGTCTTTGCCTTCTCCCAGGTCGTTCCGCCGAGTTTGTCGAGCGACGGGCGCGCCGCGCCGGTGTATTTCTGAACCAGGTCGAGCCGTTCGACCGGAACAAACAGCTTGTCGTCCCCCGCGTAGCGGAGTTCCATGAACTCCTGCGGAGTGAGACCGACATCGATCCGCTTCAGTCCGACGAACACGCCGATACCGTGATCGACGTGAACAACCAGATCGTCGACCTTGAGATCACGAAAATCCGACAGGAACGTGCGTGTCGCGGAACGCCGGCGCTCGTGAACCTGGCGCTCTTCTTCGAAGACGTCGGTCTCGGCCCAGAACTGGAGGCCGGCATCGGGAAGGCGAAACCCGCGCGACAGGTGACCGATGCCGACAAGAACGGAAGCGGTGCGAACTTCCTCCGCCCCTTCGATCGGTGCGGCATAGATCTCGTAATCTCCGAGTACTTCGATCGTGCGCTCGGCGCGACCCGCGGAATTGGCCACGAACACCATCGTCTCGGCGAGCTCGCGACTGCGTCGGATCTCGGCGACCCAATCGGTGACGCGGCCGGCAAACTCCAGGGCCGGCTGGCAGGCAATGTGGTACGACTCTTCAACCGACAGCGTCTCCAATACCGTCGCTTCCGCCAACCACGGTGTCACCTCATCCCATGTGAGAACCAGCTCGGAGGGTGGCGGGACTCGATTCCCTCGCGCGATCGCTTCATCGTAGCTGTGCTGAGTCTGACCGGTCGTTTTCTCGCCATGCGATCGGACTTCGTCGGGTTCAGACACAATCACGATCGGACGACCGTGCGCCCACAGGTGGTCGAATGCGGTTGCAGAACGGTCGGGCGTGTCGGTCATGCCGACCAGTTCCTGCAGCGGCGCGATTGACGCCTGATCGCGCTCCGCGGTTGATCGCTGAGTCGCCGGATCATACGAGCGTATCGATTCGATCGTGTCGCCGATGAACTCCAGCCGGATCGGGTCGCGAGCGCCGGCAGGAAAGAAATCGACAACGCCCCCACGGACGCAGAATTCTCCGTGCTCGTCGACCGGATCCTGGCGCGTGTAGCCGGCGGAGGCGAGCATGTCCCCGAGATCGGTTGGCGAGATGTCATGTCCCGGAGTGAGCGTCGTCGAGACCGCGCTCATCTCACCGGGCGGACTCACTTTCGGAAGCAGCGCCGATGCCGACGCGACAACGAGTCTCGCCGATCCATCGCCGGCGGCGCTGAGCGCCCGTGCGCGTGCCGACGCGATATCGAAGTGTGGCGCAAGGCCACGATATGGATCGACTTCGTGCGATGGATAGGGGAGAACGGCGCGCTCAACGTCGATCTCCGACAATCCTTCGAGCGCCGAGTAGAAGAACCGCGCGTCGCGCGTCATCGTCTCGACATCTGCATCGGTGGGGACAACCAGCAGCACGCGGTCCCGCTCGGCCGCGATCGCCGCAAACAGCGCCTTGGCTGGCGACGTCAACCCCGATACACGCGGCGCGGGCACACCAAGACGCAGGCGGCTGGCTGCCGTCTTCAGCAGCGAACGCAACGTCAACGAACTGGAGGTGTAGGACGACACGGTGAGCAAGTTCCCGAAAGTCCGAACCTTCTATTTTATCACCGGTCGTGGAGACCTCGGATGCGCTCAACGATGGCGGAAGTCGAGTGTCCCTGCTCAACCGGCACGAGTACGACGCGGCCGCCCCGTGCCTCGACCGTGTCACGGCCGACGATCTGGTCCGCAGCCCAATCAGCCCCCTTGACGAGAATGTCGGGCTGCACCAAACGAACGATCTCGGCGGGGGTGTCCTGCTCGAAGATGACCACCGCGTCGACGCATTCGAGGGCGGCGAGCACTTCTGCCCGCTCATTTTCCGGCGTAATCGGACGGCCAGGTCCTTTGTTCCGCCGGACTGACGCGTCGGCGTTCAGTCCGACGATGAGCATGTCGCCAAGATTGCGTGCGTACTCGAGGTAGCGGACATGACCCGGATGCAGAAGATCGAAGACCCCGTTGGTAAAAACGACCCGTAACCCCGCGGCGCGAGCGGTCCGCACCGACGCATCAACCTGTTTCCACGTCAGCACGCGCGCCGCTGGATCTCGGTCAGGCTTCATGGCTCGCGCGATCGAACGCGACGCCGTCGGAGAATCGCCACGCATGCCGCGGGCGATAGATACCGACGTCCTTGGTCCGCGACTTCACGCGAAACGTGTACAGCAGCCGGTGATAGTCGTATGGATAGCCGTCCAGTTTGTGGACGGCGACATCGATTTTGTAGGTTCCCTCAACGAGATCGAGGCTGTCGATCGAGAAGAAGGCCTCGGCGTCTCCGAGAATGCGCACAGCCTTCAGCTCCTCGATGTTCGTGTTCGTGCCGTAACAGCAGACGCCTTCGGCGTTGAAAATGCCGATGCCGATGACAAAATCCTGATTCTCAATCGGCGAACGGAGCCGGATGCGAACGGTCAACGATTCACCGCTATGAAACACGTGCCCTGGCTGCTGGTCCGACCCAAACAGCTGAACCTCTGTGATCTCGATCTCGCGCGAACCCCAGCGACCCTCAGTGGCGCGAAACATGTCTGCAGGCCCTTCGGCAGTCTCAACGGGATGATCCGGCAGCACGGCTGTGGCCGCCTCGTCTGGCGATACGACAGTGACCGACTCCTTCGCCTTCGCGTCTCCCGCGGCGAGTAGTTGTTCCTCGCTCGTCTCAACATCGGTGATGTACGCGCCAACGACCCGCTTGGGATCTCCCATCGCTTTCATCCTCCCGCCATCCATCCACACGGCTTCGTCGCAGAATCGCTCGACGAGGCCAAGGGCATGAGTGACGAGAAGGATTGTTTTTCCGCGTCGCTTGAACTCGGCGAACTTGTCGAGGCACTTGTGAGTGAATCCCTCGTCACCAACGGCAAGGACTTCATCGACGAGCAGCACTTCGGGATCAACATGAATGGCGACGGCAAACCCCAGGCGCATATACATGCCGGACGAATATGTCTTCACCGGCGCATCGATGAAGTCTTTCAGCTCGGCGAACTCGACAATCTCATCGAACCGGCGCGCGATCTCGCGCTTACTGAGACCGAGCATGATCCCATTGATGAAGACGTTCTCGCGTCCGGAGATCTCCGGGTGAAATCCTGCTCCGAGCTCGATCAGCGCGGAGATGCGGCCGTTCACAAGCACGGTTCCGCTCGTCGGCTTGGTGATTCCAGCGACGAGCTTTAACAGAGTGCTCTTGCCAGAGCCGTTGCGGCCGATGACGCCCAGCGTGCGGCCGCACGGCACTTCGACGGTCAGGTCGCGCACCGCGGCAAACGTCTCGTCGGGGCTCAAGTCGCGCACCAGGCTACGCGACAAGAGCGCACTCTTGAGCGTGGCGAACTGACGGCGATGGGTATAGCGCCGGTAGATCTTCGATACGTTCGTTAACTCGATCGCGTTGGTCATCACACTTCCTCGGCGAACGTGTCGCGCAGCCGGTCGAAGACGAAATATGCGAACAGGAAAAACACCACGGACATGACGCCGATCACCAGCAGCCACCGCCAATGGCCAAAAGGTCCCTCGAAAAAGAGCACTTCCTGGTACGAAATCGCCAGATGGCTGAACGGGTTGGCGTTGACAAACCATTTGCCAAAGTCAGGCGCGCGCTTCCACGGGTAAATGATTGGGGTTGCGAAGAACCACAGCGTCAGGACGTTGGCCAGGATGTCGCGAATGTCTCTGAAGTGCACCGTCAAAGCGGCGACGAGCAGGGCAAGGGCGAGCGTGAAGAGCAGCTGCACCAGGACGATCACCGGAAACCAGGTGAGTTCGCCGACGGTGACAGGGGCGCGGTAATAGATCAGAAACGCCGCGAGGATGGGCAGCCCGAGGAAGAAATGCACCATGTTGGCGAGCGTCGTGACGATCGGTAACACTTCGGCCGGGAACAGCACCTTCTTGATCAGGTTTCCGCCCGAAATCAGCACACCCGCCGCCTCGTTCAACGATGAGGAAAACCAGGTCCAGGGCAGGATGCCGCAGAAGAGAAACAGGGCGTACGGAAATGGATCGGCAAAGGGTTTGGGCTGTTCTCCCTCCGCGAATCGGGTCGGCATGATGTAGGCGAAAACGTAGGTATAGATCAGGAGCAGGAGGAGCGGGTTGATGAAGGACCAGAAGAACCCCAGCACCGACCCGCGATACCGCGCCTTCAACTCACGCGCGACCAGCGTCTGAATCAGCCCGCGGTAGCGGATCAGCCGGGCGAGATTACCGAGCATCGATCTGCAGAATCAGCGCGGTAATGTTGTCGGGACCGCCCGCGTCGTTTGCCGCGGCGACGAGCGCGCGTGCAATCGAATCGAGCGATGCCTTCATATCTCCCAGCAGTTCTGCGATGCGGGTGTCCGGCACGACCGTGAACAGGCCATCAGAGCACAGGAGGTAGCGTTCCCCGGGACGAGGCACGATATCGGTGACGTCGACCTCCGGATCTTCACCCCCCGATAGCGCGCGCGTAACGACGTTGCGCCACGGATGTTGGCGCGCGGCCGTTGGCGTCAGCGTACCGGCACGAACCTGTTCCTCAACCCACGAGTGATCGTGCGTAATCTGTTCGAGCTTGCCGGCGCGCAGGACGTAAACACGGCTGTCCCCAACGTGCGCGACGCTCGCACCATGGGGTCCGAGCAGCACGGCGGACGCCGTCGTCGCCATGCCCCGCAAATCCTGCGAGTCAGCGATGGCGGACGCAATTTTTCGATTGGCGAGTCGGAACGCGGCGCGCAGGCGGTTGGCTTCTAAGCTAACCGACGGATCGAACGGGAAGGGCCACGTGCGATTCTTGTCGGCCCCCGCGGTTTCCTGGATGAATGCCTCGATAGCCTCGACCGCGACGCGGGATGCTACTTCACCGGCGACGTGCCCGCCCATGCCGTCCGCGACAGCGAACAGGCCGACATCCGGCCGCGTCGAGTGGCTGTCCTCGTTGCTGGTTCGCTTCAGACCGGGGTCGGACCGCACGGCCCATGTCAGCGAAGGCAGCGCCGTCATGATGGCGTTGTCAGCCCCTTGCCACGTCGCGCATCCGCCTCAGCTCTCCGATGCGGGCCCCTCCCGGCAACCGCGCGGATACCTGCAGTCGCATCAGCGATTTGGTGAGCGCCACTCTTGCGCGCTCGTAGTCAATATCGGATTGTGGCCTGGTGAGACGTTCCTCTGCCCGACGACGCGCGGCTTCAGCCCGGTCGGCATCGATCTCTTCAGGCCGCTCGGCGAGACGCGCCAGAATCGTGACGCGGTCAGGCAGCACTTCAGCAAAACCGAAGGCGATGGCGAGATAGAGTTTCTCCTCGCCCTTCCGATACCACATTTCGCCGGTCGACAAGGACGCCAGCATCGGCCGGTGACCGGGCAGGACGCCGAAATATCCCTCCGATCCCGGGATCTCGACCTCGTCGACGCGGTCGCGAATGATCCCGCGATCGGGCGTCATCACCTGCAGGTCAATATGTGTGGGTAGTGCCATGTCTTTCTGTCATGTTCGATGCGCCATGTTCAATGCTCAATATTGCGTCTCATCTCTATCCCTTCATCTTCTCCGCCGCTTCGACCGCTTCCTCAATAGTACCCACCATGAAGAACGCCTGCTCAGGAAGATGATCGTACTTGCCCTCGACAATCTCTTTGAAGCTTCGCACCGTGTCGGCGACCGGCACGTATTTGCCCGGCTTTCCCGTGAATTGCTCGCCAACGAAGAAAGGTTGGGACATGAATTTCTGAATACGCCGGGCGCGGGCGACGGTGAGCTTGTCTTCTTCCGACAGCTCGTCGATACCGAGAATGGCGATGATGTCCTGCAGGTCCTTGTAGCGCTGCAGCACCTGCTTCACCGCCCGCGCCGTATTGTAGTGTTCGTCGCCGATGATGCGCGCGTCGAGGATTCGCGAGGTCGACGCGAGCGGATCGACCGCGGGGTAGATGCCGAGTTCCACGATCGCTCGCGACAGGTTCGTTGTCGCATCGAGGTGCGCGAAGGTGGTCGCCGGCGCCGGATCGGTGTAGTCGTCGGCAGGCACATAAATCGCCTGCACGGAGGTGATCGAGCCTTTCTTCGTCGAGGTAATCCGCTCCTGCAGTTCGCCCATCTCGGTCAGCAGCGTTGGCTGATAGCCGACCGCCGATGGCATGCGTCCGAGCAGCGCCGACACTTCCGACCCCGCTTGCGTGAAGCGGAAGATGTTGTCGATGAAGAGCAGCACATCCTTGTTCTCGGCATCGCGGAAATACTCGGCGACGGTGAGGCCGCTCAACGCGACCCGAAGCCGCGCACCTGGCGGTTCCGTCATCTGGCCGTAGACCAGGGCGGCGCGCGATTTCTCGAGCTCGTTGATGTTGATGACGCCGCTCTCCTGGAACTCGAGCCAGAGGTCGTTGCCTTCGCGCGTGCGCTCGCCAACGCCGGCAAACACCGAGACGCCGCCGTGCTTCATCGCAACGTTGTGAATCAGTTCCTGGATGATGACCGTCTTGCCGACACCGGCGCCGCCGAAGAGTCCGATCTTGCCGCCGCGAACGTACGGCTCAAGCAGGTCGATGACCTTGATACCCGTCTCGAACATCTGCAGTTCGGTCGACTGTTGATCGAGCGACGGTGCTTTGCGGTGGATCGACCAGCGCTCTTTCGACTGAACGGCGCGGTCGGGGAAGTCGACGGGCTCACCGAGCACGTTCATCACGCGGCCCAGCGTCGCGGGTCCAACCGGCATTGAAATCGGCGCCCCGGTATCGACGGCATCCATGCCGCGCTGCATGCCGTCGGTGCGTTTCATCGCGACGGTCCTGACGCGGTTCTCTCCAAGATGCTGCTCGACCTCGACGATGACGTCGATCTTCTGCCCGGCGCCATCCGCCGACTGAATCCGCACGGCGTTGTAGATCTCAGGCAGATGGCCACCCTCGAACTCAACGTCGACCACCGGCCCGATGACCTGAACGACTTTGCCGACTTTCTGTGCTGTTGCTGTTGCCATGTTGTGATGTCTGCTTACTTCGATCGTCTTACAGGGCCTGAGCCCCGGAAACTACCTCAATAATCTCTCTGGTAATCGCAGCCTGACGGACCTTGTTCATGTAGAGCGTCAGCTGCTCGATCATCTCTCCCGAGTTTCGCGTCGCGGCGTCCATGGCCGTCATCTGCGCGGCATAGAATGCCGCATTCGACTCCAGCAACGCGCGAAAGACCTGGATCTCGACGTAAGTCGGGAGCAGGTTCTTGAAGAGTTCCTCGGGCTTGGGTTCGTACAAGTACTCGAGTGGCGGTGCCGCACCCGGGGTCTGGGCTGCCGTGTCGAACGTCCCGCGCGGAATGGGCAGCAACTGTTCGACGACCACCTGCTGCACCATGACCGATTTGAACTCGTTGTACGCGATATGGACGGCGTCCACTTCGCCGCCGGTGAATGCCTCCATGGCGGCGGTCGCGATCCGTTGCGCGTTGTCGAACTTCAATTGCGCAAACAGATTGACCTGTTCGTACAGCACCTGGAACCCGCGGCGTGAGAAATAGTCCCGTCCGCGTCGCCCGACCAGCGCCAGTGCCGCCTGGCGGCTCGGGCTTTCGGTGATGAACGAGCCCGCGGCTTTGATGACATTGGTATTGAAGCTGCCGCACAAGCCGCGGTCCGCGGTCACCACGATCAACAGCACGCGGCCGTTCGCGCGCGGCGCGGCTCGATCGTCGAGCAGCGGATGCGCCGCCGTTTCGACCCGCGCCGCAAGCGTTTGCAGAACGCGGCGCATTTCATTCGCGAACGGCCGGCCGTTCTGGATCCGTTCCTGCGCCCGCCGCAGCCGGGAGGCCGCAACCATTTTCATCGCCTTCGTGATCTGCTGCGTCGACTTGACGGCGCGGACCCGGCGACGGATATCCAAGAGTGAAGGCATGTCAGGCCGCTGCGCTCTTCTTTCCGGCGGCAAACGAATCGCCGAACTCCTTCAGCGTCTGCGTCAGGTCCGCCTTGATCTGATCGTCAATCTGTTTCTTTTCCCCGAGCGATGCCAGCAGTTGAGCGCGTCGCGTGTCAAGGAACTGGTAGAGGGCCGTCTCGTAGGCGGCCACCCGATCGACTTCTATGCTGTCGAGGAATCCATTGGTCGCGGCGTAGATGACGACGACCTGCTTCTCGACCGCCAGCGGCTGATACTGTGGCTGCTTCAACACTTCAACAAGACGTCGGCCGCGGTTCAGCTGATTGAGAGTCGCCTTGTCGAGGTCGCTGCCGAACTGTGCGAAGGCCGCCAGCTCGCGGTACTGCGCCAGATCGAGACGGAGCGATCCGGCAACCTGCCGCATCGCCTTGACCTGCGCCGAACCGCCAACGCGCGAGACCGAATTGCCGACGTTGATCGCGGGGCGCACGCCCTGGTGAAAGAGATCGCTCTCGAGAAAGATCTGCCCGTCGGTGATCGAGATGACGTTGGTCGGAATGTATGCCGACAGGTCCCCCGCCTGGGTCTCGATGATCGGAAGCGCGGTCAGCGATCCACCGCCCAGCTCCTTTCGCAACTTCGCTGCGCGTTCCAGCAGACGGGAGTGCAGATAGAACACGTCGCCCGGGTACGCTTCTCGGCCCGGTGGCCGGCGGAGGAGCAGCGAAATCTCACGATAGGCCTGGGCATGCTTCGACAGGTCGTCGTAGACACACAATGCATGACGCCCGCTATCGCGGAAGTACTCGCCCATCGCGCACGCGGCGTACGGGCTGATGTAGAGCAGCGGCGCCGGATCGGATGCCGCAGCGGCGACCACGATCGTGTATTCCATCGCGCCGAACTCGTCGAGTGTCCGGACAACCTGCGCGATCGTCGACTGCTTCTGCCCGATCGCGTTGTAGATGCAGATGACGTCCTTGCCCTTCTGGTTGATGATCGTGTCGACGGCAACGGCGGTCTTTCCCGTCTGGCGGTCGCCGATGATCAACTCGCGCTGACCGCGGCCAATCGGCACCATGGAGTCGATCGCCTTGAGGCCGGTCTGCAGCGGTTCCTTCACCGGGCTCCGATCGACGACGCCGGGAGCGAGGCGCTCGATCTCGGCGAACTGCTTGGAGACGATCGGGCCCTTGCCATCGACCGGCTGCCCCAGGGCGTTCACCACGCGGCCGACCAGTTCTTCGCCGACAGGAACCGAGATGATGCGCCCGGTGCGCTTGACGGTATCCCCCTCGCGGATTTCGGCGTACTCGCCAAGAAGGACGGCGCCGACGCTCTCTTCCTCGAGGTTCAACGCGATACCGAACACGCCATGCGGGAACTCGAGCATCTCGCCCGCCATCGTCTTCTCGACGCCATGCACACGCGCGATACCGTCGCCAATCGACACGATCGTGCCGACTTCAGCAACGTCGACGTCGACCGCATAGCTCCCGATCTGATCGCGAATGATTTTGGAAATCTCTTCCGCTTTAATGTCCATATTTACTCCGAGGGGCGGCGCCCGTCGGACTCCCTTACACGCTCGCTTCGCTGCGCTTGCTCGCGTCTCGCTTGTCTTGAGCCCTGAACCTTATGCCTCTCCAATCAACGCTTCCTTCATCTTCTCCAACTGCCGCATGACGCTGCCGTCGTAGACGGTGCTGCCGACGCGCGCGATCGCCCCGCCGATGATTGTCGGGTCGACGCGGCTTTCGAGCTGCACCTGCCGTCCCGTCGCTTGCGCCAGTCCCTGCTGGAGCGCTGCGACGCGATCGGCCGGCAGTCCGATGGCGGTCACGATTTCCGCGCGCACGACTTTAGCGTGTTCCATCAGCCGATACTGATAGGCGGCGGTCACGTCGGGGAGCAGCCCGAGGCGATCACGTTCGGCGAGCAGCAAAAGAAGTTTCCGCACGACCGTCGACATGGGCCCTGCCCGCGCGATCAACTGTTCGATAACCGCTTTTTTTCTCGGCGCCGGAATCGCCGGATTGGCGAAGATCTTCTGCAGCGTCTCCTGGCTCGACACGAACTGCGCGAAGCTGGCGAGCTCCTGGCCCGCCTGCTGTACGTCTCCCTCTTTTCGCGCAACGTCAAAGAGCGCTCGCGCGTAGCGCGTGCCGGCCGCTCGACTGGTCATCGCGCCTCCCGCAACTGCGCCGCGTAGCGATCGACGAGCCGCAACTGGTCGTCGGGCGTGATCGTTTGCTTGATCCGCTCCTCGGCAATCTTGATCGCGAGCTCGGCGGCATGCTCGGTCAGCTGGCGGCGTGCCATGCGCAACCGGGCGTCGATCTCGCGGTGCGTTTGCGCAATCAATCGTTCCCGTTCAGCGGCCGCTGCTTGCGCAATCCTCGCCCGTTCCGCCTGGACGTCCTGCTCGCCCTGGGCCCGCAGTTTCTCGAGTTCAGCCGGGAGTGCCTGAAGTTTGCGGTCGATGTCGGCCAGCTGTGCGGCCGCCGTCGACCGCAGTTCCGCGGCGGTCACCAGATCCTGCCTAATCTGGGTGCTGCGCGACACGAGATAGGCGCTGATCGGCGTTTTCAGAAAGTAGACAAGGACGCCGCCAAGAATCGCGAAGTTCACGAGCCTGGCGATCGTCTGCACCAGTGTCTGTCCGTGAGGCGCCCCGGTCTCGGCCGCCGCTTCGTGCGATTCCTGCGCGGCGAGGACAGCGGGAAACACCGCGGCGGAGAGAACGATCGCCACGGCCAGTGCCAGCGCGCGGACGCGCTCACCGACTCGTCGATCGTGGCAGTCGAATCTCATCTGCGGCGACTCACACATGTGCAGGGACGGCTCTGGAATCAGGAGGCCTTGCGGCCCAGGATGCGTTCGGCAACAGCGGCGCCAAGCGAGTCCGCCTCCGCTGAGAGGCGGCGCTGCGCTTCGTCGGCTTCAGCTTGCAGTTTCGCGGACGCGGAGGCGATTTGCGACTCCGCTTCCTCGCGCGTGCGCGCCAGAATCGCGGCGCGTTCGTCCATCGCGGTTCGGCGCATTTCATCCATCTGCCGGTAGAGGTCGGCGCGCGCCTCACCGGTCTTCCGATCGAATTCCGCGGCCGCCCGCCTCGCCTCGGATGCGGATCGTTCGGCGAGCTCGCGCGCGGAGGTGATCGCGCGCTGCCGTTCTTCCATGACGCGGAGCAGCGGCTTGAACAGCAGTCGATTGAGTACGGCCGTCAGCAGCAGAACGAAAACGATGACCCAGACAACCGACAAATCCGGAAGCAATGAAACCCTCCGGCGCGAACGCCCCTCTATACCGCGGTTTTACGCGACAGACAAAACATCAATTTATACCATTCCGCGACAGGACAAGGCAATCCGCAAACCGGAAATCCGCGAGTTCCGTCGGGCGAGCGGCCTTCCGCTACACCACTCGAATGCGAACGGTGCCGGGGTCGCTGACACAACCAATGCGAGCCGACAAGACGCCAGCCGATGCCAGGCTCGAGAGCAGCGATTCGGAATTCGCCGCCGCGACCGCAATCAACAGGCCGCCTGATGTTTGCGGGTCATACAGCAAGTCGGCGACCGTTGCATCGACGCCAGCACCGATCGCCACGCCGCCGCCGAAATGTTCGCGGTTCGTCCGTGCACCACCGGGACTGTTACCGGGCGCAAGCTCGCGAGCCGACTCGAGGAGCGGGACATGCCCTGCCTCAATCTCAATTGAACAGTGACTGGCCGCCGCCATTTCCGAGGCATGGCCGATCAGGCCGAAGCCCGTGATGTCGGTGCACGCGTGGACGACACCGCCTGGCAGGGTCTCGAGGACTCGCGCTGCTGCGCGGTTCAGTGTCACCATCGATTGCGTCGCCGCGTCGATCGCCGCCTGCGGTGCGCGGCCGAACTTCAAGGCCGTCGAAATGACCCCGGTGCCGAGCGCTTTCGTCAGAAGAATCGCGTCCCCGGGGCGGGCGCCGGCGTTGGTCAATACTCGCGTCGGGTTGACTTCACCGGTGACGGCGTACCCGAACTTGATTTCTGCATCCTGAACGGTATGGCCGCCGAGCAGCACGACCTCCGCTTCGCGGAGTTTCTCCAGGCCGCCGGCAAAAATGTTGCGGAGGATGTCGCGTTCGGCGTCTTTTGGGAACGCGGCTATCGCAAGCGCGGTGAGTGGACGGCCACCCATCGCATAGACATCGCTCAACGCATTCGCCGCGGCGATTTGCCCGTAAAGAAACGGATCGTCGACGATCGGCGTGAAGAAATCCACCGTCTGAACGAGCGCACGGTCTTCACTGATTCTGTACACACCGGCATCGTCGGAAGTCCTGTAGTCGACAAGAATCCGGTCGTCGTGTTGTAACGGCAAATCACCCAGTACCTGGGCGAGCTCACCCGCAGCGAGCTTGCTCGCTCAACCAGCGCAGGCCGCGTAATCGGTAAGGCGCCTTTTCATCGCGTCATTCAGTTCCGTCGGTAAGAATCTCGAATAAGCGCTGCAATTCTTCCTCTGACCCGAAGTCGATCTCTATCTGTCCGCCCTTGCGCTTTCGTTCGATGCGCACCCGCGTGCCAAGCGCAAATCTCAGGCGCTCCTCCGCGGCTCGCGTGTGCACATCCTTGTCGACAGGGGTTCTCGGAGGGACGGGCTCGATCACTCGCTTGACCAACGCTTCGGTCTCGCGCACCGAAAGATTCTTGGTCGTCACGTCGCGCGAGATTCGCAGTTGCGACGCTTCGTCGGGAAGCGCGAGCAACGCGCGGGCGTGTCCCATCGACAGCGCGCCGGATCCGACACCGGACCGGATGTCCTGCGGCAGCTTCAACAGCCTGACGTAGTTCGCGATCGACGAGCGATCTTTGCCGACCGCCTCGGCGATCTGCTCCTGCGTCAGATGGTAGTCGTCGGCCAGACGACGGTACGCGTGTGCTTCTTCAATCGGATTCAAGTCTTCGCGCTGAATGTTTTCGATGAGCGCGGCCGCAAGCAGCTTGTCGTCAGGAACATCACGGACAACAACCGGCACCTTGAGAAGACCGGCGCGCTGCGATGCGCGCCAGCGGCGCTCACCCGCCACAATCTCGTATCCCCCTTCCACCCGCCGCACGACGATCGGCTGAATGATGCCGTGGGCTCGGATCGATCGCGCGAGCTCGTCGATCTTCGTTTCATCCATCGAGGTGCGAGGCTGAAACGTATTCGGCCGGAGAAGATCGGTGTCGACGTCGAGGGCGCGCTCGTTGACCGACGGTGCCGAGCTGTCGGGGATGAGTGCGGACAGACCTCGTCCAAGTGCGGGACGTTTGTCAACCATGCTGCTGCTCCGTCGTTTCTTCGGTGGTGCGATCGCGAGCCAGGACTTCGCGCGCGAGCGCGAGGTAGGCTTCGGCGCCGCGGGATTTCACGTCGTACAGGATTGCAGGGATGCCGTGGCTCGGCGCTTCCCCGAGCCTGATGTTTCGTGGAATGACCGTGCTGAAGACGCGGTCCTGAAAAAACGCCCGGATGTCGCGCGCTACCTGCTGGCCGAGATTCGTTCGCTCGTCGTACATCGTCATCAACACGCCGGCGATGTCGAGCGAAGGATTGAAGGCGGCGCGAACCCGACGAAGCGTCGCGACGAGATCAGCCAGCCCCTCGAGTGCGAAGTATTCACAGTTGAGAGGAATGAAGACCGCGTCGGCGGCGACCAGTGCGTTGAGCGTCAGCAACCCGAGCGACGGGGGCGTATCGATCAGGATGTAATCGAAATCGTCGCGCAGCTGATCGACACATCTGCGCAGACGATGTTCGCGTTGCGGCAGCGCGACGAGATCGATTTCCGCGCCAGTCAGGTTTCGATCGGCGGGAATGAGCGAGAGCCCCTGAATCGCCGTTTTCACGACGAACTGTGAGACATTTTCAACATCCGATGTCAACGCTTGATAGACGGTCCCGGCTGCGGCGGCTTGCCCTTTCAGGCCAACCCCGCTGGTGAGATTCGCCTGTGGGTCGAGATCGACGAGTAATACCCGCTGTTCCGCCATCGCCAATGACGTGCCCAGGTTGATGGCGGTCGTCGTTTTTCCGACACCCCCCTTCTGGTTTGCTACTGCCCGTATCTTTGCCTTAGGCGTCATTTAGGTTAAATGACCAATAAATAGTCTGGAGCCCATCGAGAATAGCACCACCGGGTCGGCGTTCCGGCGTTCTTTTCCTTTTATATTCCGATACAAAGGCGCCGGAATGTTCCACGTGGAACATTTAAATGACCTTCCGCAGCACCGTTAAGCGACTCTGAAGACTCTCAATCAGAGGCACAGTTGACACCCATCGTAAGGGCGGGACGACGTCCGGAGCGTCGGGACCACTGGGACCGCGAAAGAGAAACAGCAATCCTTCTCGTTTCACGAACGCCTGCAACGTAAATAGGGTCCTGACTTCTACCCTTACGGCACGGAGTGACAAGACATCGAAGCTCTCATGGAGTTCAGGCTTCGCGAGGAGTTCCTCATAACGTGCTGTCTCGACAACCGTCTGTTCCAGTCGAAGGGCACGCACGGCTTCCCGCAAAAAGGCCGACTTTCGCGCTTTTGCCTCGACCATGGTCAGACGGATAGTGGGCGAGCACAGCCTCATCGGGATAGCCGGCGAGCCCCCGCCGGAGCCTATATCCATGAGATTTGCCGTCTGGGACGGCAACTGCCTCGCTGCGACAATCGGCTCCAACAGGAGACGATCGATCGCTTCGTCGGGATTATCCAGCGAAGTCAGGTTGATTTTGCGGTTCCAGCGATCGAGGAGTTCGTAATAGGCCGCGAGCTGCCCGACAAGATCGTCTGGGAGAAAAACGCCGGCTTTCCGAGCTCGCTTGGTCAGTCGAGTGCGAAAATCACGCGGCGCCACGCCATGAGATTAGCAGAGAGTGTCGCCTGTGCATCACCCGCTATTTTTGATCCGCAACCGCGCGGCGTCGGTCGATGTGCGTGCCGACCAGTGCAACCGCCGCCGGGGTCACGCCAGGGATCCTCGACGCCTGTCCGAGCGTTGCAGGCCGAATCTGCGTCAGCCGATCCACCATCTCCCTGGAAAGACCGGGTATCCCGGCAAACACGAAGTCCCGAGGGATAGGTCTGGATTCCTGACGACGCTGGCGATCCACGACAACCGCCTGGCGACGGAGATACCCCTCGTACTTGAACTCGGTTTCAACGCTGGCGACATCGATCGTCGCGTCGCGCGGTTCGACGTGGAGTGACACCTGCCCCCTGGCCGCAAGATCGCTGAGCCGAACCTCCGGCTGCTTGAGCGCACGGGCGGCTGGCAGTCGTTCCCCAGAGGGCAGGGCGACCGTCGCTTTCCGGATCGTTTCCAGATTTCTATCGAAACGCGCACGCCTGGCCTGGAATCGTTCCCATCGTTCCGACCTCACCAGGCCAACTTCCCGTCCACGGCGAGTCAGACGCAGATCGGCGTTGTCGATCCGCAGAAGCAGCCGATGCTCCGCCCTGGACGTAAACATCCGATAGGGCTCGAGGCACCCACGTGTGGTCAGATCGTCGATCAAGATGCCGATGTACGCCTCGTCCCGGCGCAGCGTAAACGCTGCATCTGGATGAAGCGCCGCATTGACTCCTGCGATCAAGCCCTGCGACGCGGCTTCCTCGTAGCCAGAGGTTCCGTTGATCTGTCCCGCTAGAAAGAGCCCTGACACGCGCTTCGTCTGAAGTCCGGCGGTCAGTTCGGTGGGTTGAATGAAGTCGTACTCGACGGCGTAACCTGGCCGGATCATCACGCAATCCTCCAGGCCCGGTAGTGCGTGCACGAGTTCATGTTGCACTTCGGACGGCAAGCTCATGGAGAATCCGTTGACGTAGATCTCGTCCACGTCCAACCCTTCAGGTTCGAGAAAGATTTGATGACGTTCCCGATGCGGGAAGCGCATGACTTTGTCTTCGAGAGATGGGCAATACCGGGGTCCAATCCCGCGAATCTGCCCGTTGAACAACGGAGACTTGCTGATGTTTTTGCGGACAAGTTCGTGAACGCGATCCGTCGTGTAGAGAACATGACAATCGATCTGTTCACGATCGATGGATTCGGTTTCGAAGGAAAACGGAACTGGCGGATTGTCCCCTGGCTCCACGTCGAAGCGCGAGAAATCGATGCTGTTCCGGTGGAGGCGGGGTGGAGTCCCGGTCTTTAGTCGTCCCCACTGGAACCCGAACGACTTCAGAGACTCTGCGAGGTGACGCGACGGAGGTTCACCGACACGACCTGCCGGTCGTTGCTCGGGACCGATGTGGGTCAGTCCGTTCAGGAAGGTTCCGGTGGTCACGACAAGTGAGCGGCAGGAGTACCGCTCACCTGTTTCCAGCTCGAGGCCGGTGACCCTACCAGCCGACGTCAAAATTCGCGCAGCCTTGCCAAAGATCCACGCGACGTGAGGCTCCGCTTCGAGCGCCGATTTGACCCACGCGCTGTAACGGCGCTTATCTGCCTGGGCGCGTGGCGACCACACCGCCGGTCCACGGCTTCTATTGAGCAGTTTGAACTGAATGCCGGTCGCGTCGATGGCCCGCCCCATCAATCCGCCGAGCGCGTCGATCTCGCGAACGAGGTGACCCTTCGCCGTCCCGCCCACTGCGGGGTTGCACGGCATGTGCGCAACCGTCGCGTCGGAGAGGGTGCAGATCGCGACATCACGGCCAAGTTTGGCGGCGGCCCACGCCGCCTCCGCGCCCGCATGGCCGGCGCCCACGACGATCACATCAAACGAAATATTACTTTGTAATACCAACTACTTTCCTATACAAAACTTGCCAAAGATCTCCGCGAGCACGTCGTCCGGCGTGCGAACGCCGGTCACTTCCTCCAACAGCGCGCGCGCTTCCGCAAGATCGGCGGCGACGAATTCCTCCGATGTCCGATCGTGCGCCGCGGCCGCTGCACGCTGCAGCACCGCTCCGGCCTTCGCGAGCAGATCGACGTGGCGCGCGTTCGTGACCGCCGGCGTGTCGTGCAGGCGCTCGGTTCCCGAGAGCGCGGCCGCGATCGAACCGCGCAGGCGATCAATCCCTTCGCCAGTTGTCGCCGATAGCTGGATCACCGGCACACCGAGAGCCTCCGCGCTCCAGCTCGCTGGAAGATCGCTCTTGCTCGCGATCACGAGACGCGGCCGTTCGATCGTTCCCTCGACAAGTGCACGGTCGTCGTCGTTGAGCGATCGCGAACGATCGATCATCACAATTGCCAGATCGGCAATCTCTTCTGCCGCGCGGGCGCGGGCGATGCCTTCCTGCTCGACCACGTCGGCGGGTGCGCCGTGAAGGCCTGCGGTGTCAACGAGTGTCACCGCCATCCCTTCGAGGTCGATCAACTCGGTCACGAGATCGCGCGTCGTGCCGGGGATATCCGTGACAATGGCGCGACCTGATCCGGCGAGCCGGTTGAAGAGACTCGATTTTCCCGAATTCGGCCGGCCCAGTATCACCACCTGTGCGCCTTCTCGCACGAGACGCCCCCGGCGCGCATCTGAGAGCAGCAACTCGATCTGCTGGCAGATTGCCAGGATCTCCTGCGCCGCCGAACCGGGCGCGATGAAGTGATATCCCTCTTCTGGAAAGTCGAGAGACGCTTCGACCCGCGCGGACAATTCGAAAAGCGCGGTATCGATCTCGCGAATCCTGGTCGTCAGCGTGCCTTCGAGCTGGTCGAACGCGGCGCGCGCCTGAAGCGGCGTGACCGCGTCAACGAGATCGCGCACCGCCTCCGCCTGCACGAGGTCCATCCGACCATGGAGGTAGGCTCGAAACGTGAATTCTCCCGGCTCCGCAAGCCGCGCCCCCGCTCGCATCGCCGCCGCAACAATGGCGCGCAGAACGACCGGGCTCCCATGTCCGCTGATTTCGACGACGTCTTCGCCGGTGTACGAATGCGGTGAGGGGAAGAACGTGACGACCGCGCGATCGAGCGCGATCCCGTCGGCCCGAATATCGGTCAGCGTCGCGTGGCGCGCCTCGAACCGGGCCGACCGACCTGCAACGGTCGCGGCGACGTCCTGTGCCTGCGGTCCGCTGATACGGACGACGCCAATGCCGCCACGCCCGGCCGGTGTTGCGATTGCGACGATGGTATCGGACGGGGAAAACATTTTCTCGTTCTAGTTCTTGGTTTTGAGTTTTGAGTTCTTCGTTCGGACGGAGAACAAACCTGAAACCGAAAACCTAAAACCAAAAACCCAAAACTGAAAACTGGACGATTCAGCCGCCCTACCGCCTGACCGAAATAATCACGGTCTTCAAGAACGCGTCGCCAATACTCTCCGACGCCATCTGTGGATCCTCTGCAACCGTGAGGTGCACGAGGCGCCGCGCATAAGGATTGAGCGGTCCCATTTCCTGGGGACCGGCAGTGCGCGCCTTTTCCATCATGAAGCGCGCCATCTGCTTGAGCTCGGCATCCTTGGCTTTCCGATAATCCATGCAGTCGACGACGAATGAGCGATCGTCTTTCAGTTCGCGGCGAAAGGCCGTGTTGACGATCTGTTGCAGCGCCTCCAGGGCCTCCGCTTTTCTACGGAGAAGCGCCTCGCCGCCCGCGCCCGACAACTCCACGCGAATGTTGTCGCCGGCGTCGACGACCGCGACCTCGAGCGGCAGCCCCATCGCTGCCACCGTCTCTTTCGTGAACTCACGAACTTTTTCGTGAAGGTCCATTACTTTCGCTCCTTGACGGCCTGGTCGGTTCGGCTGCCGCCGACGTTTTTCATTCGTCGCTCCGCCGGGGGGCGAACCGCGCGAGGCTTCATCGGCCCAATCAGCCGGTTGGTCAACGCCTGCTGACCGATCGCCCACAGATTGCTCGTCGTCCAGTAGACCACCAGACCGCTCGGCATGAAGAGGAGCCACGACATCATGATGAGCGGCATCAGCAGCATCATGCGCTGCTGCATCGCATCGCCAGTCGTCGGCGTCATTTTCGTCTGAATGACCTGCGTGATTCCCATCAACACCGGCGTGATGTAGAGGGGATCACGAACCGAGAGATCGTGGATCCATCCGATGAACGGCGCGCCGCGCAGCTCGATCGCGACAGAGAGCATCGCGTAGAACGCCAGCAGCACCGGGAAGGTCAGCAGCATCGGCACGCAGCCGCTGGCCGGGTTGACGCCAGCCTCCCGATAGAGGCTCATCAACTCCGTGTTCATCTTCTGTTTCGCCGGGTCGGTCATCTTCAGGTTGGCGTAGCGATCCTGGATCGCCTTCACCTGCGGCTGAATCTCTTGCATCTTCCGCATCGACACGACGCTCTTGTGCCTCAGCGGGAACATCACGATGTTGATCAGAATCGTGAGGATGATGATCGACCAGCCATAGTTGCCGACGTAGCCGTTCACCCACTTGAGCGCACGCAGAAGCGGGACGACGAGCCAGGCAAACATGCCGAAGTTGATCGACCGAACCAGATCGCGATCGACCGCTGCGAGTACGTCGAAATCCTTCGGACCAAGGAAGTAGCGCGCCTTCGCCGGCGACACGTTGTATCGCGCCGACCAGTCGACGAAGTGCGCAACGGTTCCACCGGTCATCGGGACATCGAGCGTTCGGTACTCGACGTGTATGGGTTGCGGACCGGGAAGCGTCGCTGTCAGGAAGTAATGGTCATCGACACCGGCGAACGGAAGAACGCCATCCTGGACCGCGTGCTCCGCCACCTTTCCGGGGCTGATTCGGCTCACCGATCCGTCGCGATAAAAAATCGGCTGCGGCGCCTGGTCGTAGCTGCTCGAACCGGCCGGAACACCGCTTCCGATTCCTGGACCCCACTGCACGGTCGGCTGAAGGTTCTTGCCCGATCGCTGCACGTTTGCGGAGAATTCGATCGTATAGGGCTGATCGGCACTGAAGACGAATTCCTTTTTTGCCGTGAGGCCGCTCGCGTCTGTGTAGTCAAACGTCAGCGTCGACTGACCCGATGCCAGATCGATTCGATCGACACTCGGCTTGAACAACGCGCTGGCCAGCGTCGCATCACTGGCCTGATCTCCCAGCGACAGCGTGAACGGGCGCGTGGTTCCGGACGGAACCGAGTGGGGAATCAACTCGAGGGGCTGCCTCGCCGCGTCCTGGTAGTTCTTCAGGCGCCAGCTTTTCAACACGCCACCACGTGTCGTGAACACCGCACTGATCGATGAGCTCTCAACCGGAATGTCGCGCTCGGCTGTGTCCGCGACGACGGGGGCTGCTGACGTCGGAGAAGCAGGTGTGGCCTCTGCAGCCTGTTGTGTCGTGGCCGCCGTCGGGTTCGTCGGTGGAATGCTGGAGGTGACCGTCGAAGACGCACTTGGCGATGTCTTGGGAGCGCCAGCTCCGCTACCGGGTGCCGGCTTCGGCGGAGGAAACATCACCTGGTAGGCGTACAAGACGATGAATGAGAGGACAACGGCGATCAGAACCCGCTTTTCCATGGACGTCTTTATCGAGAATGCCGGGTATCAGCCGGGACTGGATCCAGGCCGTGGCCGCCAAGCGGGTGACAGCGCGCAATGCGCGCGGCCGCCAGCCAGGACCCGCGAATGACCCCGAATCGGTAAATCGCTTCAGCCGCATAGTCAGAGCACGACGGCAGGTACCGGCACGAGCCGGCAAACATCGGAGAAACCAGGATTTTGTAGAGGCGGATCGCCTTCAGCGCCACAACGATTGGGAGGCGGCGTGGTTCAGACACGTCAACGGGAGGCATCAGGTGTTGCTGCAAACAGCCGGGCTGTGCACCGTCTGAAGGTGGCGCGGAAATCTGTTTCAAGGCTGGAATAGGCGGCATCGAACAGCTCTCGTCGGGGGATCACCACCACGTCGAGACCCTTGCCAGGCGGCAGCAGATCTGATCGCCTGAAAACCTCTCGTATCAATCTCTTAGCGCGGTTTCTTCGAACGGCGTCCCCCAACTTTCGAGAGGCGACGATGCCCAGTCTTATAACGCCGGCGTCGTTGGGTGCCACGAGTACCGTCCAATACCGACTCTTCGCGCGCTGTGACCCGTCGAAAACGCGTTGAAACTCGTCACGGCGCCTAACCCGGCGCGCCTTCGTGAAGCGCTCGGATCGCCGTGCCACTGGTGACTTCTGTGTCGATCCGGTTACGAGGAGGAAACGGTCAACCGTTTACGTCCCTTTGCGCGACGGCGTTTCAACACCTGGCGACCGTTCTTGGTGGCCATACGCACGAGAAATCCATGCGTGCGCTTTCGGCGCCGGCGGTTTGGCTGGAACGTCACACTCATTGTCGAGAACCCCTGCAGCGGAAGAAGGGTGGCGGAGAAACTTAAATAGTAATCAAAGGCTTCAAACGGTGTCAATCGAGAGAGGAAGTTGTCGGCTCCGGACCCGTGTGCTACAGTCGCTACCCCCGCGGCACCTGCCGTAGGGTCACCCCCCGAAGTTTTCCACAACTGTGGAAAAAAATGTGGAAAAGCAAAGGTTTTCAGGCTCTCAACAGGTCCCATTACCTCATGAACGCCCTTTTTGTCTGGGCTGGGACGGAAAAGTGACGAATTTCTACGGGTTGAGCGACCCTTTCCCAAGAATTCCTGGGTAATTCCGACTCACTGGGGACGTCAACCTTCGATCATGGGCGCAGTTTCCGCGGCAGGCGTGCAAATGACCGGCAGCATCTGGGACCAGGTCCTCTCCCGCGTTGAGACGAAGGTCAACCGACACATCTTCTACACGTGGTTCAAACCGACGACTTTCATTGGCGACGATGGCGGCTCGCTGCGGATTCGTGTCCCCAACGCGATGTTTCGCAACTGGCTGACCAAGCACTATGCGGCTGTGCTCGACGAAGCGCTTGGCGAAATCAATCGGCGAGGTACGGCCATCGTCTTCGTCTCCGAATTGGCCGAGGTGAGCGAACCGCCGGTTGTGGCATCCGCACCGACGCCGACGCCCACTCCGGAGCTCTTTTCCGGTGCGACCGACGAGGGCGACGGCTCGCCGGCCGGTAGCCTCGCCCCCCGCTATTCCTTCGATACGTTCATCGTCGGGCCGTCCAATCAGTTCGCGCACGCCGCATGCCGGGCTGTTGCAGAGACGCCATCGCGTTCTTACAACCCGCTGTTTATCTATGGCGGTGTCGGACTGGGCAAGACTCACTTGATGCACGCCATCGGACATTACGTGCTGAATCATCTCCGCACGCTGAAGTTGACCTACATCTCGTCCGAACGGTTCATGAACGAGATGATCAATGCGGTGCGATACGATCGCGTGCTCGATTTTCGTGAACGATACCGGAGCGTCGACATTCTGCTGGTCGACGACATTCAGTTTCTCGCTGGAAAGGAAGGCACGCAGACCGAGTTCTTCCATACCTTCAACTCGCTGTACGACTCGCAGAAGCAGATCATCATCAGCAGCGATTGTCCGCCACACGAGATTCCACAGCTTGAAGAGCGGCTGCGATCACGCTTCGAGTGGGGTCTGATCGCTGATATTCAGCCCCCCGACCTCGAGACCAAGGTTGCCATTCTCAAGAAGAAAGCCGACACCGAAGGCATTCCGCTTCCCGATAACGTCGCGATTTACATTGCCGGCAAGATCAAATCGAATATCCGCGAACTCGAAGGATCGCTGATTCGATTGATTGCGTATGCCTCCCTGACAGGCCGAGAGATCTCGTTGCCACTCGCCCAGGACGTGCTGCGAAACGTCCTGCAGCACGACGAACGTGCGGTCACGATCGAGGGCATTCAAAAGTTCGTGTCCGACTATTACCAGTTGAAACATGGCGAGCTCAAGTCGAGAAACAACTCGAAATCTATCGCCATGCCGCGACAGATCGCGATGTATCTTTGCAAGAGTTTGACGAGCGCGTCACTGCCGGAAATCGGTCGCAGCTTTGGCGGCAAACATCACTCGACGGTGATCCATTCAATCCGCAAGGTCGAAGACATGCGACAACGCGACGGCAATTTCAACACGCTTATCAACACGTTCATGGAGTCATTTCGTTAGAGAACCATGCGCGAACGGCAAGTTTTCCACAGCATCAACCGATCGGCTTTGCGGATGATTTGTGCGGCGTAAGGGAGGCTGAAATTACCCACCGTTTTCTACCTGGTATCCCGCGGCGGTACCGAAGAAACATCCACAGCCTAACTCTTAGATCCACAAGGGTTAATGGGTCGTTTTCTTGTTTTCAACAGAGCCTCTTTATTGTTATAATTCTTTGTTTCCTGATCTCCCTCATCATTGAAGGGATCAGGGCGCCATCACCGAACTGATCGGCGCCTTCCCCCTGAGGTCATCACCGACATGGAACTGGTCGTACGCAAGGCGGATCTGCTGCGCGAACTGCAGTTGTTCCAGGGCATCGTTGAACGCAAGAACACGATCCCGATTCTCGCCAACGTCCTCATTGAGACCGATGGCGATCAGGTCAAACTGCTCGCGACCGATCTCGAGGTGGGACTCAGGAGCCGCTGTCAGGCGTCGGTGTCCAAAAAAGGATCGCTGACGCTTCCAGCCAAGAAGTTGTACGAAATCATCAAGGCGCTTCCTGAAACGGACGTGCGCATCGAAGAGGACAAGAGCGGCGTCAAAGTCGCGGCTGACCGCTTCGATTCGCGCATGCAGACCTTGCCGCGCGAAGATTTCCCGTCGCTGCCCGATGGCACTGGTTCGTATACGGCGACGCTGCCGCGCGAGGTGCTGAAGCACATGGTCGCGAAAACGCAGTTCGCGATCACCGGTGAGGACACGCGATATTTTCTCAACGGCGCGCTGTTCATTCAGCGCCCCGACTCGATGAGCCTGGTCTCGACCGACGGTCATCGACTCGCCCTTATTACCGTTCCGCGCGACAAGGCCCGCCAGGCAAAGTCCAGCGACGAGGAGCGGGTGATTCTTCCGCGCAAGACGCTTCTCGAACTCGGCCGACTGCTGTCGGAGGGAGAGGGTGATATTCAGTACGAACGTGGAGAGAATCATCTCTTCTTCGAGGTCGGCGGCCGGTTGCTGATTTCGCGGATGATCGATGGTCAGTTTCCGGCGTTCGAACGCGTGATTCCGAAAGGCAACGACAAGCGCGTTGAATTCGATCGCGATCGTCTGACCAGCGCCGTCAAGCGAGTGGCCCTGTTGTCGAATGAGCGGTCGCGCGCGGTGAAATTCCAGATCGACAAGGGCAAGGTCGAAATTGCCTCGAGCAGTCCCGAGTTTGGAGAAGCGAAGGAAGTGGTGATGGTGGACTACACCGCGGCGCCGGTAACCATCTGTTTCAACGCGCAGTATGTGCTGGATTTTCTTGGCGCGGTGGAAAGCGATTCGGTCGGCCTCGAGTTCAAGGATGAAATGAGCCAGGCCGTGATGAAACCCATCGGCGCGGAAGGGTATGACTACACCTACGTCATCATGCCGATGAGAGTGTGAGAGCAATTTGGTCAATTGGTGGGTTGGTGAATTGGTGACATGGCGCGGAACTGACGCTCACGCGCCGCTCATCCAAATCAACAATCGAGACTCACCATTCACCAACTCGCAAATTCACAAATTCACAAATTCACCAATTGTTTTGATTGATGTCTGATTTGGAACGTCAGGACGACGAGCAGCGGTCCGCCGCGGCCAAGCCGGAGGCACAGATCGAGCCCGAGGTGGCGCCGGCGGCGGTTCACCGACCGTCGGATAACGGGACCGGTGCGCCAGACGACTATGGCGCCGACAAAATCAAGGTCCTCGAAGGACTCGAGGCGGTCCGCAAGCGACCGGCCATGTACATCGGGTCCACGGGAGCGCCGGGCCTGCATCACCTTGTCTACGAGATCGTCGACAACTCGATCGACGAGGCGCTTGCCGGCCATTGCGATCTGGTGAACGTCACGCTTCACATCGACAACTCGGTGACCGTCGTCGACAACGGCCGCGGCATTCCCGTCGATCAGCACGTGAGCGGAAAGTCCGCCGCCGAAGTCGTGCTCACGGTGCTTCACGCCGGTGGCAAGTTCGACAATGAAAGCTACAAGGTGTCGGGCGGCCTCCATGGCGTCGGTGTATCGGTCGTCAATGCGCTCTCGGAAATCCTCGACCTCGAGATCTGGCGAAACGGACAGGTCTACAAGCAGAGTTACGAGCGCGGCACGCCGGTGGCTGATCTCGAGGTGACAGGGACGACGAAGAAGCGCGGGACCAAGATCACCTTCAAACCAGATTCGCAGATTTTCGAGACCAGCGAGTTCAGTTTCGACACGCTGGCGCAGCGCCTTCGCGAGCTGGCATTCTTGAACGGCGGCGTCACGATCACGCTTGACGACGAGCGCGACGGCAAGTCGCACAAGTTCCTCTACGAAGGAGGAATCATCTCGTTTGTCGAATACCTGAATCAGAACAAGGCGACAGTCAACGACAAGCCGATTCACATGCACGGCGAGAAAGACGGCATCGACGTCGAGATCGCGCTGCAGTGGAATGACGGGTACGCCGAGACGGTCTATTCGTTCGCCAACAACATCAACACACACGAGGGCGGCACCCACCTGTCCGGCTTCCGCTCCGCGCTGACCCGAACGATCAACTACTACGCGTCGAAGAATAATTTCGCGAAGGACCTGAAGGACGCGAGTATCGGCGGCGACGACATCCGCGAAGGATTGATCGCCGTCGTCAGTGTGAAGATTCCGCGGCCCCAGTTCGAAGGCCAGACAAAAACAAAACTCGGCAACACCGAGGTCAAAGGGATTGTCGAAGCCATCCTGAACGACAAGCTTGGCGCCTACCTCGAGGAGAACCCGTCGGTCGCCAAGCGGATCGTGGCCAAGGCGGTCGATGCGGCGCGGGCCCGCGAGGCAGCGCGCAAGGCCCGCGATCTCGTCCGCCGCAAAGGCGCGCTCGACAACAGCTCGCTTCCCGGCAAACTGGCCGATTGCCAGGAGCGCGATCCGGCCCAGAGCGAGATCTACATCGTCGAGGGCGAGTCGGCCGGCGGCTCGGCGAAGCAGGGACGCGATCGCCGGTTCCAGGCGATTCTGCCGATCAAAGGAAAGATCCTGAACGTCGAGAAGGCACGCTTCGACAAGATGCTCGGCAGCGACGAGATCAAGACGATGATCGCGGCGCTCGGCTGCGGCATCGGCGCCGAGGACTTCGACATTTCGAAGCTGCGATACCACCGCGTCATCATCATGACCGACGCCGACGTCGACGGGTCGCACATCCGCACGCTGCTGCTGACGTTTTTCTACCGTCAGATGCGCCAGCTCGTCGAGCAGGGCTACGTCTACATCGCGCAGCCGCCGCTGTTCCGCGCGAAACGCGGCCGGACCGAAGTGTTCATCCGCGACGAACGGGCGCTCGAAACCTGGCTGATGAAGCGAGCCGTCGAGTCACGCGTGGTCGTGCTGCCTGACGGAACACAGATGTCCGGCGAGGAACTCGAGCACCGCCTCGAGCGGTTGATCGCGTTTAGAAAGCTGCTTCAGATCGTCGAGCGGCGGGGCCCTTCGCGGGAAGTCGTGCTCGGCCTGCTCGAACGAGACGCCAAGGACAAAGCGTTCTTCGCCGATCGCGCACGCGTCGAGGCGCTCGCTGCGGCGTTGACCAGTTCGACGCGAACCGTGACCGTCCAGCCGGATGAAGAGCACCAGGCGTTTGCGCTCGCGATCGAGGATCGAAGCGGCGGCTACCCGCGTCATCACCGCGTCGATCAGGATTTCGTGACCACTGGTGAGTTCCGCACGCTTGCCGCCAGCTATCAGGACGTCAAGGGCATTCGCGGACAAATGATCGTGAAGACGACGGGATCGGCTCCGCCTGAGGAGGGAGCCGATGAGGCCGTCGAGAATGCCGCAACAGCGAATGAAACCGCGATTGGCGGCGCCCCGCTTGATGAAGCCACCAGGCTTGCCGCCGAACCCAAGCCGCTCGATTCATCCGCCGGTCCGAAACAGGCGCACAAGGCGGTTCGCGACGCTGATGTTCGCGTCGAGTCGCTCGACGAACTCGTCGAGTTCTTTACTGCGGCGGGAAAGAAAGGGGTCGCAGTCAACCGCTACAAAGGTCTCGGTGAAATGAATCCGTCGACGTTGTGGGAAACCACCATGGATCCGGAACGCCGTTCGCTCGCGCAAGTGCGCGCCGAAGACCACATGGAAGCCGACCTGATGTTCACGACCCTGATGGGCGACCAGGTCGAGCCGCGTCGGAAGTTCATCGAAGACAACGCGCTCGATGTCAAAAACCTGGACATTTGATTTTTTTGTAGTTGGTGAGTTGGTGAGTTCGTGAATTGGTGAGTTGGCGGCAGAACTGTCGCCACTGGCGCCGCTGATCCCAATTCACCAATTCACCAATTCACCAACTCGCCAATTCTTATGACTGACGCCCTCACGAAATTCCCCGTCAACATCGAAGACGAGATGAAGCGCTCGTACATGGATTACGCGATGAGCGTAATCATTGGGCGAGCGCTGCCGGACGTGCGCGATGGCTTGAAGCCGGCGCACCGCCGTGTGCTATACGGCATGCGCACGATGGGACTCGCGTCCAATCGCGCCTATCGCAAGTGCGCCAAGATTGTCGGCGAGGTGATGGGCAACTATCACCCGCACGGCGACGCGTCGATCTACGACACGCTGGTGCGTCTCGCGCAGGACTTCAACATGCGCTACACCCTGGTCGAAGGCCAGGGGAACTTCGGCTCGGTCGACGGCGATCCACCCGCGGCGATGCGCTACACCGAGGCGCGGCCGCGCGCGCTGGCCGAAGCGATGATGGCGGATCTCGACAAAGAGACCGTCGACTTCGTTCCGAATTACGACGAAACAACTGAAGAGCCCACCGTTCTCCCGACGACGTTTCCCAACCTGCTGGTCAACGGTTCCTCGGGCATTGCCGTTGGCATGGCCACCAACATTCCACCGCACAACATGCGCGAAGTGATCGACGGGGTGATTGCCGTCATCGAGCAGCGCGGGCAGACGAAGGAATCGCGTCTGAAGGCAGTCCTGAAGGCGATTCCTGGGCCGGACCTGCCGACCGGCGGCTTCATTGTCGGCCGTCACGGGATCTTTCAGGCATACACCAGCGGTCGCGGCGCCATCACCATGCGCGCCAAAGCCAAGACTGAGGAATCCAGGAAAGGGGAGAAGCTCTCAATCGTCGTCACCGAGATTCCCTACCAGGTCAACAAGAAGCGCCTGCTCGAGAACATCGCCGATCTGGTGCGCGAGAAGACGATTGAGGGCATCTCGGATCTTCGCGACGAATCCGATCGCGAAGGCATGCGCATCGTCATCGAGTTGAAGCGCGGCGAAGTGCCGGAGGTTGTTCTCAATAATCTCTACAAGCACACGCAGCTGCAGACGACCTTCGGGATCATCATGCTGGCGATTGTCGGCGGCCGGCCCAAGGTTCTGCCGCTCGTCGAGATCCTCGAGCACTTCGTCGAGTTCCGGCGCGAAGTCGTCCGCCGCCGAACCGAGTTCGAGCTGCGCAAGGCGGAGGCCCGCGCGCACATCCTCGAAGGGCTGAAGATCGCCCTCGATCATCTCGATCGCGTCATCGCCCTCATTCGAGCGTCCAAGAGCCCGCTCGAGGCACGCACCGGCCTGATGACCGACTTCAAGCTGACGCAGGTCCAGGCGCAGGCGATCCTGGATATGCAGCTCCAGCGCCTGACGGGTTTGGAGCGGCAAAAGATTCTCGACGAGCTGGTGGAGCTGCTCAAGACGATCGAGCGGCTGCGCGCCATTTTGTCGAGCGACGAACTGCTGATGCAGGTCGTGCTCAACGAACTGAAGGACGTTCGCGAGAAATACAGCGACGAACGCCGGACCGTCATTGTCGAGGAAAGCGGCGAGCTGCGCATCGAGGATCTGATCGCCGACGAAGACATGGCGATTACGGTGACGAATACCGGATACATCAAGCGCACCGCAATTTCGACATATCGCGCCCAGCGGCGCGGCGGCAAGGGGCGCATCGGCATGCGCACCCGCGAAGAGGATTTCGTCAGTCACCTCTTCATCGCCTCGACCCACTCCTACATCATGATCTTTTCCGATCGCGGGCGCGCCTACTGGCTCAGGGTTCACGAGATCCCCGACGTGGGCCCGGGCGGCAAGGGCAAGGCGATCGCGAACCTCGTCGCGATGGAAGAGGGTGAACGAATCGCCGCACTCCTGGCCGTCAAGGAATTCCCGGAACAGGAAGACCAGCAATACGTCGTGATGGGCACGCGGAAGGGGGTCATCAAGAAGACCGACCTCTCGGCATTTCGTAATCCGCGCGCCGGGGGCATTATCGCGATGGGCGTTGAAGAAGGAGACGCCGTCATTGCCGTGCAGATGTCCGACGGCAAAGAGCAAGTGTTCCTCGGCACGCGCGATGGCATGGCCATCCGCTTCGAGGAGTCTGATGTTCGTTCCATGGGTCGCACCGCTTATGGCGTGCGAGGCATCTCGTTGAGAGACGACGACGAGGTCGTGGCGATGGAAGTCGTTCGCGAGGGAGGGACGCTGCTGACGGTTGCGCAGAACGGCTATGGCAAGCGCACCGAGCTCGACGAATACCGCCTGCAGTCGCGCGGCGGCGTCGGCATCATCAACATCCAGACCTCAGATCGCAATGGAAAGGTGGTCGGCATCGCCTACGTCAGCGACGACGACGAGCTGATGATCATCAGCCAACAGGGGATGATCATCCGCATGCGGGCCGGCGACGTCAGGGCCATCGGCCGCGCGACGCAAGGCGTCCGGCTGATCGAGATGGAAGAAGGCGACGCCGTCGTCGGAATCGCGAAGCTGGCGGAGAAAGAAGAAGGAAACGGTGAAGACAATGTTCAATGATCAATGTTCAATGCTCAATGAAAGGAATCCCATTGAACATTCGACATTCAACATTGGACATTGCCGTTAGGCAGGTTCGAGCTTGGCGTACTTCGCGAGAAGTTTCTTGACGCCGACCAGGTTGAAGCGCACGGTGATCTTCATGTCGTCATTGTGCTCCTCCACCGAAACGACGGTGCCGACGCCGAATTGCGCATGCCGGACGCGCATTCCCGATCGCAGTCCGTGGATCGACTGATCCTCGTCCTCGTATCGATAACTCTCTTCGTTTTCCCTGAAGCGCGCGCCTTTACCTTTGCGTCCGTACGGATTGGTGCGGAAGGCGTAATGGTCGTGAGTGAACGTGCTCTGATACGCCGATGAAAAGGTTGGCGTGATTCGCTCGACGAGTTCCGTGGGGATTTCGTCGAGAAACCGCGACGGCTCGGTAGACTGGTATTCGCCGAAAACCCGGCGGCGCGCTGCGCTCGTGAGCACCAGCTGCGACTGCGCACGGGTCATGCCGACATAGCAGAGGCGTCGCTCTTCTTCGATCTCCTCTTCATCCTCGCTCGATCGCGAATGCGGAAACAGGCCTTCTTCGAGGCCGGCGATCACAACCAGCGGAAACTCCAGGCCCTTGGCCGCGTGCATCGTCATCAGCCAGACCTTCGCTTCGCGCGTGCCTGATTCTTCATCGGCTTCCGACAAGAGCGACAACCGATCGACGAAACCTCCGAGCGACGCCTCAGCCTCTCGCAATTCGTACTCGCGCGCGGCGGAGACGAGTTCCATCAGGTTGTCGATCCGCTCGTTCGCCTCTTCCGTATTTTCGTCGCGAAGATCCTTGAGATACCCGGTCTGGTCGAGCATCTTTCCGATCGTGATCGAAACGGTATCGCGACGGGCGACCTCCGCGAGGCCGGCGATGAGATCGCGAAAGACGCGCAGAGATGCGACGGCGCGCGAGCCAAGCTTGCCGTCGTCGACGGCATACACGAGCTTCGCCCACAGCGACCGCGCCGAGCTGACCTCTTGAAGCCCTGCCGCGAGCAGCGGCGGCGCGTCCTCGAGCACCGCATTCGGATCGATCGCCTGCAGCGAGTCCATGACGCCTTTGCCGATGCCGCGCGTGGGCACGTTAATCACCCGCCGCAAACTGACATCGTCGTGCGGGTTGATCAGAAGCTTGAGATAGGCGAGCGAGTCTTTGATTTCCTTGCGCTCGTAAAACCGGACACCGCCGATGATCTTGTAGGGGATGTTCTCGCGCATCAGCGAGTCTTCAACCGCACGCGACTGCGCGTTGGTACGGTAAAGCACTGCCATCATCGCGTCGACATCTTGAGACCGATATTGCTTGATCGAGCGGGTGATGAAGTCGGCTTCTTCCAGTTCGTCGTTGCCCCGGAAATAGACAATCTTCGAACCACCGGTTCGATCGGTCCACAAACGCTTGTCCTTGCGATTGCGGTTCTGCCGGATGACGGCGGTCGCGGCGTCCAGGATCGTTTGGGTCGATCGATAGTTCTGCTCGAGTCGGACGACGCTGGCATCGGGGAAATCGTGCTCGAAGTCGAGAATGTTACGGAGGTCGGCACCGCGCCATTTGTAGATGGACTGATCCGGATCGCCGACGACGGCGATATTGCGGTGGACTTCGGCAAGCCGACGGATAAGCATGTACTGCGGACGGTTGGTGTCCTGATATTCATCGACCATCACGTACTTGAACTTGCGCGCGTAGAACTCGCGAACCTGTTGGGATGTCTCAAAAAGCTCGACCGTCTTCAGTAAGAGGTCATCGAAATCGAGGGCGTTGGCATCCTTCAGCGCCTGCAGATAGCGCTCGTAAATCCTGGCAATCTGTTCTTCCCGGATATTCCAGCCACCGCGAAGCGTCTCCGGCCCTTCCATCCGGTTCTTCGCCTGGCTAATCCGCCCGAGCGCCATGCGTGGCGGTACAAGCTTGTCGTCGATCCCCAGCTCGCGCTGGGTCTGCTTGACGACTGCCACCTGGTCGGATGAATCGTAGATGACGAAATCACGCGACAGGCCGATCTTCGGTGCTTCCCGCCGCAACAACCGCGCGCACAACGAGTGGAACGTCGACAGCCACACCCCGCTCGCTGTCGAACCAATCAATGACTCGACGCGCTCACGCATTTCCTCTGAAGCTTTGTTGGTAAAGGTGACCGCCAGCACCTCGTCGGGACTGGCATGTCCATCACCGATGAGATACGCGATGCGGAAGGTAATGACGCGCGTCTTGCCCGACCCCGCGCCCGCGAGAATCAGCAACGGACCGTCGCGGTGGAGCACGGCTTCGCGTTGTTCTTTGTTCAGTTTCTCGAGGAATGTCATGGCGGGAGGCTTAATTATAGCTGCTGCCAAGAGCCAGAAGCCAAGAGCGAGCGGCGAAGGATTGGAACGTAGTACCATCCTCTACCCATGGGATCGACCCTGCTAGAAAAAGTTTGGGATGCGCACACCGTGCGCAAGCTCCCCAACGGCCAGACGCAGCTGTTCATCGGCCTGCACCTGATCCATGAAGTCACGACGCCGCAGGCGTTCGACATGTTGCGCGCGCGCGGCTGGCACGTGCGGCTGCCGGAACGCACGATCGCGACAGTCGATCACATCGTCCCGACACGCGATCAGCGGCGACCGTTCCTCGACGTGATGGCCGAGGACATGTTCTCCGCGCTCGAGCGGAACTGCCGTGACGAGGGCATCCGGCTGTTCGACATGAGCACGGGATCGCAGGGGATCGTTCATGTGATTGGTCCGGAGATGGGGTTGACGCAGCCGGGTATGACGATCGCGTGTGGTGATAGTCATACGTCGACCCATGGTGCGCTTGGGGCGGTTGCGTTCGGCATTGGCACGTCACAGGTGCGCGACGTACTGGCCTCGCAATGCCTGGCGATGGAGCCGATGCGCGTGCGCCGGATCATGGTCCGTGGGCGACTCGCACGCGGCGTCTATGCCAAAGATGTGATCCTCGAAATCATTCGCCGCCTCGGAGTGAAAGGCGGCGTGGGATACGCGTACGAATACGCGGGCGACACGGTCGAGCGCCTCTCGATGGACGAGCGGATGACGATCTGCAACATGTCGATCGAAGGCGGGGCGCGGGTCGGCTACGTCAATCCGGATCAGGTCACGTTCGATTACCTGCGCGGCCGCCGCTTCGCACCGCAGGGGGACGACTTTGAACAAGCCTGCCGCTGGTGGCGCAGCATGGCGTCGGACGCCAATGCGTCGTACGACGATCAGGTCGACATCGATGCGACATCAATTCGGCCAACGGTGACGTGGGGCATCAACCCAGGGCAATCGGTCTACGTTGACGAGCCGCTGCCCAGCCCGTCGAATGCCGCGCAGCCGGATCGAGCCGGCATCGACGAGGCGCTCTCCTTCATGGGGTTGACTGCGGGATCCCGTATTCGCGGAACGCGGATCGACGTCGCCTTCGTTGGCTCGTGCACAAACGGACGCTTGTCGGATTTGCGCGAGGCCGCAAAGGTGATTCGAGGCCGGCACGTGGCGCCTCACGTCCGCGCGCTGGTCGTACCCGGCTCTCAGCCGGTCCGCCTTGCCGCCGAACGTGAAGGGCTCGATCGCATTTTCATCGACGCAGGATTCGACTGGCGCGGCGCCGGTTGTTCGATGTGTCTGGCGATGAATCCCGACAAGCTCGAGGGGCGGGAGATCTGCGCCTCGTCGTCGAACCGGAATTTCAAGGGACGACAGGGCAGTCCCACCGGGCGGACGTTGCTCATGAGCCCTGCAATGGTTGCCGCCGCCGCCGTGGCCGGTGAAGTGGTCGACATTCGCGAGTTCGTCAATGGCGATTGAGAAGATTCAGCGTATCGAGGGCCGAGGCTTGCCTCTTCCCGGCGACAACATCGACACCGATCGGATTATCCCGGCGCGGTTCCTCCGCTCGATCACCTTCGAAGGACTCGAAAACCATTTGTTCGAGGACGATCGGCAACAGCTCGCGGCCGCAGGGTCGACACATCCTGTTGCCGAAAAAAAGTACGCGGGTGCGACAGTCTTACTGGTCAACGCCAACTTCGGGTGCGGCTCCTCGCGTGAACACGCGCCGCAGGCGATCAGGCGATACGGGATCCGCGCCGTCGTCGGCGAGTCGTACTCGGAGATCTTCTTTGGCAACTCCGTCGCGCTCGGGATGCCGTGCGTGACGGCGGACCACGCGTCTCTTGCGGCGCTAATGCAGCTCGTCGAGGAAGATCCGGCGGTTCAACTGGTCGTCGATCTTGAAGGCATGCGCGCGTCGGCGGGAGAGAAGCACTTCAAAATCGCGCTTCCATCGGCAGCGCGCGAGTCGTTTCTCGAGGGGACGTGGGACGCAACCGGGCTCCTGCTCGATCGATTCGAAGAGGTCGAAGCGGTTGCCAGGCGCTTGCCTTACGTGAGCGGCACCTGGAGTTAGCGGAGAGCATCGAGCTGACAACGAAGAAACTCTCCGTTAACTCCGTTCCTTCGGTGTGAACTCGGTTCCCTCCGTCACCTCCCTCATCGTCCGGGCCAGTTCCAGAAATGCCGACGCCGCGCGCGACAACTCTCCGGAGCGTCGGAACACGAATCGCACCGATCGCGGCGAACTGAGCTCCGGCACTTTCACCGCCACCAGATGACCGCGCGCGATCTCGGCGAGCGCACACCGCCGCGGTAGCACCGCCACACCCAATCCCATCTCGACCGCCCGTTTGATGCCATCCAGGCTCGGCAGCGCAATCTGAATATTCAGCGACGCATGCCGTCGCTCGTAAACCCGGAGCACCCGTTCACGCGCCGGCGATGGATCGTTGTGAGCAATGACGGTTTCTCGGCCGACCTCTTCAATCGACACGCGCTTCTTTGCCGCGAGCCGATGCGTCGGGTTGGCCAGCATGACCAGCTCGTCGCCGCCAAGCGAGATCGATTGGAGCCCCTTGTCCGGCGGTTGAAAGGTCAGGACGCCAAAATCGAGGCTGCGCTCGAGCAGTTCCGTCGCGATTTGCCGTGACGCCACTCGTCGGACCTCGACACGCGCATGCGGGTTCTCGCGGGTGAACTGCTCGATGATGTGCAGCAACGAATGCACGGCCGCTTCATTGGCACCGATCACCACTCGTCCGCGGCGGACCTGTTGAAGCTCTCGGACCGCTGCTTCGGCTTCTGCCGCGAAGCGTAGCAGTCGCGTCGCATGGTCCTGGAGCAGCAGACCGGCCTCGGTCAGTGCGCCGTTGCGCGACGTGCGATCGAAGAGCTTGTCGCCGAGTTCGTCCTCTAACCGGCGGATCGCCTGGCTGATGGCCGGCTGGGTGCGATGCAGCTTCTTCGCCGCCTTGGAAAAGCTCCGATCCTGTGCGACCGCGACGAACGCATTGAGGTCCTGCAGCTGCATTTCGGCATCATAAGTAATATTGATAAAAAGTCAAAAACGATAAATTTGACTAAACAGCCACCCACGGGTTCTACTGTGATGGGAGGACATATGTCTACCGAACGGCTCACGATCTTCGATAC
>Ga0111539_10000231_pt1 | contig 66994 bp, 54 predicted proteins | sample RhiMethybrSRZTD1_FD_79667 | JGI IMG/M metagenome (GOLD analysis project Ga0111539, IMG submission 79667) | Populus rhizosphere microbial communities from Tennessee, USA - Rhizosphere MetaG P. TD hybrid SRZTD1 (version 2) (version 2) | ecosystem: Host-associated > Plants > Roots > Rhizosphere >...
CGGCATGGCGGCGGCGGCGTCGAAGAGCCGCGATCCTGGCTGGCCCGCATCGTGCGCAACGTGGCGAGCAACCTGCGGCGCGACCGGTCCCGGCGGCAAAGGCGCGAACACGACGCCGTGGCACCGGGCTGCGTGCCGTCGTCGGCGGAGCTGATGCAGCGTGAGGAGCAACGGCGGTTGCTCGTGGCCGCCGTCGATCGATTGCCCGCGGCGCTGCGCGCCGTCGTGCTGCTGCGCTTCTTCGAGGGGCTGCCGCCGCGCCAGATCGCATCGCGACTCGACCTGCCCGTGGCAACGGTCTGGAACCACCTGCGCCGCGCGCTGCAGTTGCTGCGCGAACGGCTCGACGCCGGGCACGGCGGGGACCGGCGCGCCTGGTTGCTGCCGCTCGTGCCGTTCGCGGCCGGCGCGAACGGACCGGCGAGCCCCGTGTCCGTGTCGACTCTCGGAATCGGAGTACTCGCGATGACGATGAAGACCAAGTTGGTGACGGCAGTCGGCGTGCTGTTGGCGGCGACCGCGGTGTGGGTGCTGTTGGCGACGCGGGATCCTGTCCCGGCCGACCCCGCAGCAACTGTCCACGTTGCCGGCCAGCCCACCATCGAGACGGCGAGCCTGCCGCGCGATGCAGTCGCGACGGCGACGTCCGACGCACCAGGCCAGCGCGAGGCCGTGGTCGCGCCCGCGACCGAGGTATCACCGACCGGGACGCTGATCCTGCATGTGCGTTGGGGCGACGACCACACACCCGCGGCGGGAGTGACGATGCTGCTGCGGCGCATCGGCGGCGAGGCGCGCTTCGATGGCCTGCGGCGGACGACCGATGCCTCGGGCGAAGTCCGGTTCGAGTCGCTGGCGCCGGGCCCGGTGTACACGATCAGCGAACGCAGCGGCCTGCGTCGCGGCGTGTCGCGTATCCAGATCGAAGCCGGCAAGAAGACGGAGATCGAACACGAGCTCGAGGTCGGCATCACGGTCACCGGCATCGTGGTCGATGCGACCGGTGTGCCAGTGGCGAATGCGATGGTCGAGGCCGGCATGCCGGGCCGGGGAGACGCGGATCTCGAGCCGCTCGCGACGACGGGCGCCGACGGCCGCTTCTCGGTGCGCGCCGCGCCGGAGAGGTGCGTGCTCGGTGCACGCGCCGCGGGCCACGCGTCGTCGCGCCTGCGGACGATCCACGCCAAGGAGGGCAACACTGCCGAAGTACGGCTCGAGCTCGGCCCCACGGGCGGCGTGGTCGACGGCGTCGTGTTCGGACCGGACGGCGCTCCCGTGGAGAACGCCACAGTGGTCGTCGGACGCGGCAGCACTACAGGCGTCGGCATGGAACGCGATGGCGGCCCGCCGATCCCGGCGCTCGTGCGCACCGATGCGAGCGGCCGCTTCCATGCGGTCGGCATTCCCGCCGGCGAACAGCCCGTCCAGGCGCGCGCGATCGGCCACGCGCCCTGGGCCGGACAGTGTCTCGTGCCGGCCGGAGCGTCGACCACGCTGCGCGTCGGCCTCATGGCGGGTGCTGTGGTGCGCGGTGTCGTGCGCGATGCGGCGAACGCACCGGTCGCCAATGTCGATGTCGAGGTCGGCAAGTGGGCGGATTTCTCGCATGGCCTCACGCGGTCGTCTGCCGACGGCGCCTACGAGTTGCGCGGCCTGCCGGCGGGCGAGCTCGAGCTGAAGGCAAGTTCGGACGCAGCGGGGCGTGCCGCGCAGCGCGTGCGCACCGAGTTCGGACGAACGGTGACCTGCGACCTGCAGTTGTCGCGCGGGATCGAGCTGCGCGTACGCGTGCTCGACGAGAAGGACGCGCCGGTCGCGGAAGCCATCGTCGAGTGCTTCGCGAACCGCCCGTCGGGTGGCGACACGTGGTTCGTGTTCGCGCGGACCGACGCCGAGGGATGGGTCAAGGCCGCCAACTGCCCCGAGCAGGGCGGCATCAGCGTGACCGTGCGCGCGAGCGGCTTCGAAGAACTGCGGCTCCCGGACGTGGATCCCAGGAAGAGTCCGCTCGAGTTGCGCGTGCTGCGTGCTCCGCCGCGCACGGTGCGCATCACCGGCAAGGTCGTCGCACCCGACGGTCTGCCAGTCGGCAACGCTTCGGTGAACGCGTACCGGAGCGACCGCCGCGATCAGTCCGGCATCCAACCAACGGATACGGAGGGCCGCTTCGAGCTCGGTCCGCTCGTGCCCGGCACCTGGACCGTCAATGTGCGCGCGCCTTCGTACCCGAACTACTCGAGCGAGCCGCGCGAGCTCGCGGCCGACGCCGTGTGGGACCTCGGGCAGGTGCAGCTGCTCGCGGGAGGCACCGCGATCGTGCGCGTCGAAGGCGACCGGACCGACGTCAGTTTCCTGATCATCGACGTGGCCGGGAATACCTCGACGAATCTCTCGGAAAGCGATGGCGCGCTCGTGTCCGGAGCACTCGCGCCAGGTGAGTACCGGCTGCTGGTCAACGGCAAGACGGTCGCTGCGCAGTCGCTCCCGTTCATCGTGCGCGGTGGCGAGAAGTCCCCGCTGACCGTGAAACTGCAGCCGGGAGTGCGCCAGCGTTTCGAACTGAACGCGTCGGCGTCGAGCACACCGCCCACCAACGTCACGCTGCACATCCACCGCGGCACTGAGCTTCTCGTGCGCACGTGGGTCTCGCTGCGCGACGGGCCTGCCACCGAGGAGGTGTGTCTGTCGCCGGGTGACTACCGCGTGTCGGTGCAAGTCGGGGGACGCGACGTCGCGAACGCCTCGTTCTCGGTCGGCGCGACCGAGGCCCCGGCGCTGCGGCTCGAGCTGCGCTGAAACACCGCCAAGTAGCCTCCACCTTGGCAGTCGATACCAATGTTGGCTACGTTGGATCGATGCGCAAGGAGTCAGGACACGAGCCCGTTGCGGTGCAGGACTACCTTGTCAATGAGGTGCGTTCCCCTGCGCGCCACGAGTACGTGGGCGGACTCACCTACGCGATGGCAGGAGCGAGCAACGCGCACAACCGAATCGCCACGAACTCGCTGGTGGCGCTCGCCAACCGTTTGCGCAAGGGTCCGTGTGAACCCTTCAACTCGGACACCAAGATCCGCGTGCGGCTCTCGTTCGGCGTGCACTTCTACTACCCCGACGTCTCGGTCACGTGCCGCCCGAATCCGCAGAGCGAGTCGTTCCAGGACGAACCGGCAGTGGTCGTCGAGGTCGTTTCGACAGAGACTCGCCGCGTCGACGAAGGTGAGAAGCTGCTGGCCTACACGACGATTCGTTCGCTCGCCGCCTACCTGTTGATCGAGCAGGAGTCCGCGCAGGTCGTAGTCTATCGGCGAACTGAGCATGGTTTCGTGCGCGAGACGCACGCCGGACTCGATGCCGCGATCCCGCTGCCGGAGATCGGCTGCGAGCTGCCGCTCGCCGAAGTCTACGAGAGAATCCAGTTCCCCGCGGACGCGTAGAGTCCGAGTCCCGAGGCTCCGCCGCTGCGACTCGAGGTCCGCGGAAGGCGATCGAGCCTAAGCTTGTGCTGGATTCCAAGAAGTCCGTACACACCCGGACCGCTTCGGTGTCTCTTCTGCATGGACACGCCCCACCCCAGCCTGCAGCGGCTCATGGACGAAGCGCCCTTCGTGCGGCTGCTCGCCCGCACGCTGCTCGCCGAGGACGCCGACGAGGTGGTCCAGCAGACGTGGCTGCGCGCGATCCAGCACGGCGGCGACGACGTGAAGGCGCCGCGTGCGTGGCTCGGACAGATCGTGCGCAACGTGGCGATGAACCTGCGCCGCGGTCGCAGCCGACAGCACCGGCACGAGAGTGCCGCACGTGCCACGGATCTCGTTCCCTCCTCGGCCGAGCTCATGCAGTGGGAGGAACAACGCCGCATGCTGATCGGCGCGGTCGATGCGTTGTCCGAGCATCTGCGTGCGATCGTCCTGTTGCGTTACTTCGAAGGCCTGCTCCCCCACCAGATCGCGCGCAAGCTCGGCGTGCCGTCGACCACGGTCAGGAACCAGCTGCGGCGCGCGCTGCAGTTGCTGCGCGAACGGCTGGACGCCGAGCACGGCGGACAGCGGCGCGCGTGGTTGCTGCCGCTGGTTCCGTTCGCGGCGGGCACGAACGGAATGCCGTGGGCCGGGCCGGCAATGCCGGCGAGCGCCTGGTCTGCGTCGACTGTCGGAATCGGAGCACTTGCGATGACGATGAAGACCAAGTTGGTCGCGGTCGGTGTGCTGTTGGCGCTCACCGGAGCGCTGGCACTGTGGGCCACGCGAGATCCAGTCCCGGGCAACCCCGATGCGGCGAGCAGGCATGACCAGCGAGCGTCCGTCGAGTCGTCGGGCCTGCCGCGCGATGCGATAGCCGCGACTTCGGGGACGAACGCAACCGAACGCGAGCCGGTGAACCCACCAGTGGTTGACGTGCCGCGGACCGGATCGCTCGTCGTGCACCTTCGCTACGGCGACGACAAGGCGCCGGCGGAAGGCGTCACGATCCTCGTTGGCCGCCGCGACGACCGTGCGCCTGCTGGCAGTCGCCGCCAACGAACGGATGCTGCGGGCGTTGCACGCTTCCTGGCGCTGCAGCCGGGACGTTTCGACATCGCTACCGACCGCGGCTCTCTCGAGAAGCATGCCGACATCGTCGCCGGGGAGACCACTGCTCTCGACTGCGAGCTCGCGATCGGCCTCCACCTGACCGGCATCGTCGTCGACACGACGGACGCACCCGTCGCGAGCGCCTTGATCGAAGTTGTTCCGGGCTCGGGTGGTGACGCGGAATGGCTGACGACCTCGGGTGGCGATGGACGATTCTCGGTTCGAGCCGCTTCGACCAGCATGCTCGTCGGTGCGCGCGCCGAAGGCCACAGCGCCTCGCCGTTGAAGCACCTGCAGGGCAGGGACGGCAGCCAGTTCGAGGTTCGCTTGCAGCTCGGCCCCCCCGCGGGCAGCGTCGAAGGCCTCGTCGTCGACGAGCGCGGCCACGCGATCCCCGGTGCCGTGGTGCGGATCGGCACCGGGTGGATACCTGGCGACTCCGTCACAGGGAACGGAGCGCCGCCCTTGCGCGCGCTCGTGCACAGCGATGCCGAGGGCCGCTTCCGCGCGCTCGGAGTCCCGCCGGGCATGCAACCGGTCGTCGCGGCCGCGGAGGGTTGCGCACCATGGCAAGGCACCTGCGAGGTGGCAGCCCATCTCGTTGCACGCTTGCGCATCGAGCTCCGCGCGGGCGCTTCGATCTGCGGCAAGGTGCTCACCGCGGAAGGCGAGCCCGCGGCCGGGGCCATCGTCGAAATGGGCCAAACGGACGACTTCGCGCGCTACTTGACGTTCACCTCGAACGACGGACGCTTCGAGCTCTCGAGCCTGCCCGCAGGCGAGCTCCTGCTCGTGGCGCGGCACAGTGCCCTGGGCAAGGTAGAGCAGCGCGTGCACACCGAGGTGGCCACGACGTCCGAGTGCGAACTGCGGCTGTCGCGCGGGCTCGAGTTGCGCGGGCGCGTCGTCGACGAGACGGGGGAGCCGATCGCCGCGGCCCAGCTCATGTGCTTCCTTTCAACGGGTGGGTCGGAGATGGGCAGCGCGGAGACCGATGCCCAAGGGAGCTTCGTGATCGCCAACTGTCCCGAAGGCAAGGTGCTGGTCGTCCATGTGTATGCGCGCGGCTTCCAGAGCCTGCGGCGAACCGATGTCACTGCGAACGCTCCGCTCGAGCTGATGATGCGCCGTTCGCTGTCGATGACCGTGCGGATCAAGGGCGTGGTCTTGTCCCCCGACGGCAAGCCGCTGCCGAACTTGATGGTCTATGCACTCGGCAAAGTCGATCCGTCGAGAAATGACACGCAACTGACGGCGGCAGATGGCCGCTTCGAGCTCGGTCCGCTGGTGCCTGCCACCTGGGCGGTTTGGGTGGATGGGAGTGCCTACCCTGACTACCGGAGCGAACCGCGCGAACTCGCCGCCGATGCAGTCTGGGACCTCGGCGAGATCCGATTGCTCGAGTCCTGCAGGGCGATCCTCACCGTCGATGGAGATCGCACCGATCTGAGTTTCCGAGTCGTCGACGCGGCCGACAACGCTCAAGGCGGCGTGGTCGAAGAGAACGGTGTGCTGGTGGCTCGCAGGATCGCACCTGGCCCGCATCGCATTCTCGTGCAGGGCAAGACCGTCGCGGCGCAATCGATCCCGTTCATGGCGCAGGCAGGGGAACCGACCCACGTCGCCGTGAAGCTCGTTCCTGGAGTCCGCCAGCGGTTCGAGTTCGCAGCGGCCGCGCTCGATCCGCTGCCGTGCTCGGCGAACCTGCAGGTCCGCCGCGGCAGGGAATTGCTGGCCAGCTGGTGGGTCTTGCTGCAGGCGAGTCAGCCCGCGAACACCGAGCTGTGCCTGCCACGCGGCGACTTCACGCTGACGGTCAGCGAAGGCGAACGGCAATTCGCGACCGCAGTCTTCTCCGTCGGCGCCACCGAAGCCCCGCCGCTGCGCGTCGAGCTCCGCTGACGCACCGCCAGGGCTATGCTCGGGCCGGATCCCGAAGAACCCGTACAGGGACGGGCTGCTCCGGCGTCTAGCCAACAATGACCTCGCCCCACCCCGGCCTGCAGCGGCTCATGGACGAAGCGCCGTACGTGCGGCTGCTCGCGCGCCAACTGATCGCCGACGAAGCCGACGACGTGGTGCAGCAGACCTGGCTGCAGGCGATCCAGCACGGCGGCGATCGAATCGTGTCGCCGCGCGCATGGCTGGCCCAGATCGTCCGCAACGTGGCCACGAGCCTGCACCGCGGGCGCGCGCGGCAACGGCACCAACAACACACCGAGGGTGCCGACGATGACGAACATCTCGTTCCTTCCTCGGCCGAGCTCATGCAGCTCGAAGAACAGCGCCGCCTGCTCGTGGCCGCCGTCGACCGGCTGCCGAAGCACCTGCGAACGGTCGTACTGCTGCGCTACTTCGAGGGTCTCGCTCCCCGCGCGATCGCTCGCCGGCTCGACGTGCCGCCGATGACGGTGTGGAACCAGCTGCGGCGCGCGCTGCAGTTGTTGCGCGAACGGCTCGACGCCGAGCACGGCGGACAGCGGCGCGCGTGGCTGTTGCCGCTCGTGCCATTCGCAACGGGCGGCAACGGAATGCCGTGGGCCGGGCCCGCACTGCCGGCCCTGTCCGCGTCGACGGTGGGAATCGGAGTACTCGCGATGACGATGAAGACCAAGTTGTTGGCGGCGACCTTCGTGCTGTTGGCGGCAACCGGGGCGTTGGTGCTCTGGGCTACGCGTGATCCGGTGCCGGGCAACCCCGACCTCGCAGTCAAGGCCGTCGAGGGGGCGTCGCTCGAGACCGCGAACGTGGCGCGCGATGCGGCAGCGACCTCGACGACGAACACGACTGAACGCGAGTCGGTCAGCCCCGCGACCGCGGACGTCGCGACGACCGGCACGCTCGTCGTGCACGTTCGCTACGGCGACGACAAGAAGCCGGCCGAGGGCGTGATGGTCATCGTGCATCGCTCCGCCGCGGATCCACGCGTCGAAGGCATGCGGGCCAGGTCCGACGCGGCCGGCACCACGCGGTTCGAGTCGCTTGCTGCCGCACGCTACGCGGTGACGACTGACCGCGGCTGGCTCGGCAAACGCGCCGAGATCCGCGGCGGTGAGACGACCGAGCTCGCTTACGAGCTCGAACCAGGCCTCACGGTCACGGGCATCGTCGTCGACAAGGTCGGCACACTGGTTCCGGGTGCCTTGATCGAAGTGGCGCCGCTCGCACACGCGGACGCCGATGCCGAGGTCCTGACGACCTCGGGAGCCGACGGCCGGTTCGCGGTGCGGGCGGCGCCGACCGAATCGCTCGTCGGGGCGCGAGCCGCCGGCCACAGCAGTTCGCGGCTGTACTTCCTGGTCGGCAAGGCCGGCAACACCGCCGAGCTGCGCATCGAGCTCGGCCCGCCGGGAGGCACGGTTTCGGGCGTCGTCGTCGATGCGCAGAACCACCCCGTGCCCGACGCCGTCGTGCGCATCGGTCGCGGGTCCACTTCGGGCATCGTGGCGTCGGGCGCGGGTGCAGAGCCGATCCCGGCCCTGGTCAGGACCGATCGCGACGGGCGTTTCACTGCGATCGGGTTGCCGCCAGGCGAGCAGCCGGTCTCCGCGCGCTCGCGTGGCAAGGCGCCGTGGCAGGGCACCTGCGAAATCGCCGCGAACCTCACGGTCCCGCTGCGGATCCCGCTCGTGGACGGAGCGACGATCCAAGGCACCGTTCGCAATGCCGCAGGCGAGGTCGCACCGCGCGTCGAGGTCGAGGTCGGCGAGTGGCGCGAGCTCTCGCACTACCGCACGATCACGACGCCTGAAGGTCGCTTCGAATTGACGGGTCTGCCCGCGGGCGAAGTCGTGCTGAAGGCCGAGCACGACGACTTCGGCAAGGGCGAGCAGCGCGTGCAGGGGGTGGCCGGCAGCACTTCGTCGTGCGACATCAAGTTGTCGCGCGGCCTCGAACTGCACGGGCGTGTCGTCGACGAGCAGGGTCCCGTCGGCAAGGCCATGCTCGAGTTCACGTGCTTCGGCTCGGGCCCTGGCTGGTGGAACTTCGCTTCCTCCGACGCCGAGGGTCGCTTCTCGGTGCCCAACTGCCCCGAGGGCAAGATGCTGTCCGTCAGGGTGCAGGTCCAAGGCTACGAAGTGCTGCAGCGCAAGGACATCGATCCGGCGCGCGGCCCCGTCGAGCTGCAGATTCGCAAGGCAATGCCGGCGACGGTCGTGATCCGCGGCACGGTGCTCGGTCCGGACGGCCAACCGCTGCCGAACGTGATGGTCAGTGCCTACCGGCAGGGACAGAGCACTCGCGACGGGTCGGGCATCAAGCCCACGGGTCCTGACGGCGCCTTCGAGCTCGGCCCGCTCGTGCCGGGCACGTGGGTCGTCACCGCGCGTTCGTCCGAGCACCCGACCTTCCGGAGCGAGCCGCGCGAGCTCGCCGCCGACGCGACGTGGGACCTCGGGCAGGTGCACATGGTCGCGGGCGGCAAGGCGACCGTGCAGGTCGAAGGCGACCGCACGGGCGTGTATCTCTCGATCCGCGACGAAGTCACGCAGGAGGGGTCGGCTCTCACGGACAACAACGGCACGCTCGTGTCCGCCATGCTCCCACCGGGTCCGCACCGGCTCATCGTCTCGGGCGAAAAGGTCGCCGCCCAGTCGCTACCGTTCGACGTGAAGGTGGGCGAAACCGCGACGCTGAACGTGAAGCTCGCGCCCGGAGTGCGGCAGGGCTTCGAGATCGCTCCGCCCGTGCTCGACCCATTGCCGGGATGGGTCAGGCTGCACGTGTTTCGCGGCAACGACCACGTCGTGACGACCGTAGCCGAGCTGCGCAGGGGCGAGTCCGCGAGCTGCGAAGTGTGCATCTTGCCGGGCGACTACCGCGTGACGGTCGTCGCCGACAAGCGCGAGTTCGCGGCCGCGACGTTCACGGTCGGCACGGCGGAAGCCAAACCGCTGCGCCTCGAGCTGCGCTGACGGCGATCGAGCGCTCTCGCGATAGACTGCGGCGCGAGGTCATCGCATGCGGTTCGCACTTCTCGTCGTCGTCTTCGCTACCGCCGCGCTCAGCGCGCAGGAGAAGCGCGAACCCGTGCGCGGCAGCGCGGTGCTCGACGGCAAGCCGTGGCCTGCGGCAACCGTGCACCTGCTGTCGCGGCCGCTGCCGCAGGACGAGCGCATCGGCACCGCCGACGAACCTGCCGCGACGACCGACGAGAAGGGACGCTTCACGGTGCAGTTGCTCACGGGGCGGCAATACACGGCATGGGCCGTCGAGGAGCTCGCCGACAACCGCTACCGCGCGTCGTTCCCGGTCGAACGCGTGATCGCCGGACGCCCGCTCGAGCTGATCGCCGACGAGCCGCGCACGCGGCACGAGCTGTCGTTCACGGGTCTCGACGAGTGGCGCGCGAAGGGCAAGGTCGTGGCGCGGCTGCTGTCGCGCACGGACCAGCGCTTCGTGTTCGAGACGGAGCTGTCGACCGACGAGTGGTTGCTGCCGCCGATGCCGGGGCGTAGCGCCGGTCTCGAAGTCCTGTGCGATGGCTTGCCGTTCTTCCAATGGCCAGCCACCGTCGATCTGACCACGGCTCCAGCCAGACCGATGAAGCTGCCGAGCCCGCACGCGGTGCGGTTCAAGGTCGTCGACGCAACGGGCAAGCCCGTGCCGGCAGCCGTGCTCGCGCTGCGCACGACCGACCTGCCGGAAGGAAGCCGGACTCACGAGTGTGCTCTGGCGACCACCGACAAGAACGGCGAAGCCGTGACGACGCTGCCGATCGCCGGGAACCAGGCGCTGCAGTGGGTCAACTATGCGTTCTCGGTGCAGGCGCCGGGGTTCGTGCCGGTGGGCAACATCGCGCGTTTGGACATCAAGGCGGATCACGACGGCGCCAAGGACCCGCCGGCGATGACGCTGCCGCTGAAGCCGGGGCCGAAGCACGAGCTACGGCTGTCGCGAGGCGAACAACCGTTCGCAGCGCGCGTCGTCTGCAACACGCCGGGCGCCACCGTGGGCGACATGCCGAGCGCCTTCGGCGATTCGCTGCGTCACCTGGTGCCCGATGGCGGCGGGCGGCTCCAGGTGCTGCGTATGCCCGGCGAGGGCGTCGTCGTCACCGGCACCGCCGACTCGCTGCGACGGCCCAACGAGCTCGGCGCGCCGCTGCATCCGATGGCCCTGCTGGGAGTGGTCGCGGCGGACGAAGCACGCGAGCAGATCGCGTGGGACCTCGACACGCTGCAAGCGCTCGTGCTGCAGATCGTGTCGCCAGACGGAACGCCAGTCGACGCGGCGCGCGTCGCGTTTCTCGTCGACTCGGGCACCGGGGTGAAACGCGCGTTGACCGGCCTCTGCACGGATCGCTCCGGCCGCAGCGCAGCGATGATCCCCGCGGATCAGCGCGTGACCGTCGCGGCGTGGACCGACGAAGGGTTCGCACTCGCGACGGATGTCACCGCGGCGCGCGACAAGACGCCGATCGTGATGCGGCTCGCGAAGGTGTCGACGGTGCCGGGCTGGGTCGTGGGCAAGGACGGCATGCCCGTCGCGTTCGCCGAGGTCGAGTGCTACGTGTCTGCCGGAGACGCCGCAACTGCGTCCTTGGCCGAGGCCATCAAGCTGCTCGAGGTGCCGACCAATGGCGACGGCATGTTCCTGATGCCGCTGTTCCCGGGACTGCAGTATTCGCTGCGAGGTGTCGCGACGCCGGAAGGCAACCACTACCTGACGAAGAACTGGACCGTCGGCAAGGACGAGCCCGAGGAACTCGTGCTCGACCTCGGCAAGGCGCGCTGACCGAAGCACCCAGTTACTTGCGCGTCGCCAGGCGCTGCGCGCGGCGCTGTTTGCCGCCCTCGAACCGGCGCTTCTCCTCGGCGGTCTGCGGCACGACGGGCGGCACCGGCCGCGGCGTCCTCGTCGCGGGGTCGAGCGACACGAACGTCAAGTAGGCTGACGCGACGTGCTTGCGCGTGCCGGTCAGCCGATCCTCCTGCAGCACCTTCACGCCGACCTCCATCGACGTGCGGCCCGTGAAGTTCACCGACGCGAGCAGCACTACCACCGCCCCCACCGGCACCGGATTCAGGAAGTCGATCTGGTCGGCGCTCGCCGTCACGACGGGCGTGCGCGCGTGGCGTCCCGCCGCGACCGCCGCGCAGATGTCGATCCAGGCCATGACGCGGCCGCCCATCGCGTTGCCGAGCGGGTTGCCATCGTTCGGAAAGACGATCTCGGTCATCTCGACCTTGCTGTCGGCGACGGGTCGCGGGGAAGGTTGCGGCGCGGGTGCGGTCATGCGGAGACGGTTACGGTTCCCCGTGGAAGAAGCAAGACCGGGCAAGGCCCGCTACCGCTCTCGCCGCGCTGCGGCCTCGGCCGGCGCGGGCTTCAACTCCAAGGGCCCGGTTCGCTCGAACAGTTCCTGCACGCCTCGTGCCATCGGCCAGACGCCGAGATCCTCTTCGTTGTCTTGGAACGGCACACGCCGGCTGAACCGACCCTGCACCGAGGCATGTCCGACCACCCGGCCTTGCGGGTCCTCGATCTGGTAGAAGGGCAGTGGACCCGTCGGATCGCGGATCTCGAGGTGCCGCACGAAACCGATCGCGGTCGACCCTTCCCACACCTGCCATAGCCCGAGTTGGACCACGGGACGCGCCCCGGACGGCAACGGAGGTGGCGGCGGGTTACTGTGGCAGCCGAGACAAACGTAGCTTGCAGCCAGCAAGGTGCACAGGGTCGTCGATCTCATCTGTGGCCAAACCCAGGTTCTAGCCGCAGAATGCGTCGGCCGCCACCGTGCGGTAAACGACTCGCATGGCGTCGATGAAAGGCGTTCAGCTCACCGCCCCCGGCCAACACCGGCTGCGCAACGATCTGCCGATCCCCGAACCGGGGCCGAAGGAAGTGCGCCTCCGCGTCGCGGCGTCCGGAATCTGCGGCACCGACGTGCACATCTGCCGCGGCGACCCGTCGATGAACTCGCTGATCAAGCCGCCGGTCACGCTCGGCCACGAGTTCTGCGGCTACATCGACAAGCTCGGTGCTTCCGTCGACGAGACGAAGCTGCCGCTCGGCACGTATGTCAGCGCGGAGATGCACGAGATCTGCGGCGAGTGCCCGGCGTGTCGCAGCGGCGCGTTCCACGCGTGCGCGCTGGCTCGCATCCGCGGCATCAACCTGAACGGCGCGTTCGCCGAGTTCGTAGTCGTGTCGGCCGGCAACGTCGTGAAGCTGCCGAAGGATCTGCCGATCCAGGTCGCGGCGATCCTCGACCCGCTCGGCAACGCGGTGCACACGGCGCTCAAGGTGCCGGTCAAGGACCGCACGGTCGCGATCGTCGGCTTCGGGCCGATCGGCGCGATGTGCGGCGAGGTCACGACGTTCGTCGGCGCGAGCCACGTGTTCGTGATCGACGTCGCGGACCACGCGCTCGTGCGAGCCCGCGAATGGGTCGCGCGCCGCGGCTTGAAGGACCGCGTGACCGTCGTCGACGGGCGCGGCACACCGGTCGAGACCGTGGTCGACGCGACGCGTGGCGGCGTCGACGTGGCGCTCGAGATCTCGGGCCACCCGACCGGCATCAACAACGCGATCGCGATGACGCGCGCCGCGGGCCACGTCGTGAACCTCGGACTGCCCAAGGGCGACACGGTGGGCCTCGAGAAATTCAGCAAGAACTTCATCTTCAAGGGTCTGACGATGCACGCCGTGATCGGCCGCGAGATGTTCCGCACCTGGGAACAGATGCTCGACCTGCTGAAGCAGGGCATGGACATCTCGCATCTGGTGACAGCCGAGATGCCGCTCGAGCAATTCGGCGTCGGCCTCGAACGCTTCGGCAGGGGCCAGGAGCAGAAGGTCGTGCTCTACCCGAACGACCGCCGCTGATCCGCGAGAACAAGCCATGTTCGAACACGACCGCGCCCGCGTCCAAAAAGAGCTCGACGAGATCCGCACCGCCGGTCTCTGGAAGGAAGAACGCATCCTGCAGAGCCCGCAGGGTGCCCTGATCACCGTGAACGGCAAGCAGGTGTTGTGCCTGTGCGCCAACAACTACCTCGGGCTCGCGAACGACGAGGGGCTGCGCAACGCCGCGAAGGCGATGGTCGACACGTGCGGCCTCGGCCTCGCGAGCGTGCGCTTCATCTGCGGCACGCAGGATGCGCACAAGACGCTCGAGAAGAAGGTCTCGGCGTTCCTCGGCACCGAGGACACGATCCTCTACGGCTCGTGCTTCGACGCCAACGGCGGTCTGTTCGAGACGCTGATGGGCGAAGAGGACGCGATCATCAGCGACAGCCTCAACCACGCGTCGATCATCGACGGCGTCCGGCTCAGCAAGGCGAACCGTCTGCGTTACGACAACGGCGACATGAAGCAGCTCGAACAGCATCTGAAGACCGCGTCGGGCGCGCGCAGCCGCATGATCGTGACCGACGGCGTGTTCTCGATGGACGGCTACGTCGCGAAGCTGCCCGAGATCTGCGCGCTCGCCGAGCAGTACCAGGCGATGGTCGTGGTCGACGACAGCCACGCGACCGGCTTCTTCGGACCGACTGGACGCGGCACGGCCGAGTATCACGGCGTGCAGAAGCGCATCGACGTGACGACGAGCACGTTCGGCAAGGCGCTCGGCGGCGCGGCGGGCGGCTTCACGTCGGGCAGGAAGGAGATCATCGACCTGCTGCGCAATCGCAGCCGCCCCTACCTGTTCTCGAACACGCTCGCGCCCGCGATCGTCGGCGCAACGATCGCGTGCATCGACCGTCTCAGCAAGACGACCGCGCTGCGCGACAAGCTCGCGAAGAACACGAAGTTCTTCCGCGAGTCGATGGCGAAGGCGGGGTTCACGATCGTGCCCGGTGAACACCCGATCTGTCCGATCATGCTCGGCGACGCGAAGCTGGCCGTCGACATGGCCTCTCGTCTGCTCCAGGAAGGCGTCTACGTGATCGGCTTCAGCTACCCGGTCGTGCCGAAGGGCAAAGCGCGGATCCGCGTGCAGATCAGCGCTGCGCACGAGATCCCGCAGCTCGAGACCGCCGTGGCCGCGTTCGCCAAGGTCGGCAGGCAGCTCGGCGTGATCAAGTGAAGCTCGAACTCGACAAGCTGCGCCGCTCCGGCGTCATCTCCGCGACCGCGCTCGCGCACGGCCGCAAGATGATCGTGCCGGGTGCGAAGCTCGAGGACATCCAGCGCGCGGTCGAGACCGTGATCCGCGACATGGGTGGCTCGCCGGCTTTCCCGGCCCAGACGTCGCGCAACCACGTCGCGGCGCACTACTGTTCGCCGCCCGGCGATCCGACGACGATCCAACCCGGCGACATCGTCAAGCTCGACTGCGGCACGCACGTCGACGGCTACGTGACGGACAACGCGACGACCGTGGACCTGCGCGACGGCGAGAACTCGCTGTTGCTCGCGGCGAGCCGCATGGCGCTCGAGAACGCGATCGCCGTCATGGGGCCCGGCACGTCGCTGACCGAAGTCGGCCGGCAGGTCGAGGACACGATCCAATCGCTCGGCTTCAAGGCGGTGCGCAACCTCTGCGGCCACGGCGTCGCGCGCTTCACGATCCACTGCGCGCCGTCGGTCCCGAACTACCCCGACACCAAGGCCGCGCGCCTCCGGCCGAACATGACGATCGCCTGCGAGCCGTTCGCGAGCGACGGCAAGGGCATGATCGACGTCGACGGCAAGTCCGAGGTGTTCATGCTGAGGCGCGAAGTGCGGCCCAAGGACAACCTGCCGAGCGAGCTCGGCCGCGCGATGGAGACGACGCAGGGGTTGCCGTTCGCGCGGCGCGACCTCGTGCGCTGGCTCGGTTCGCTGGTGAAGGGCGAGGAAGCCATCAAGGTCCTGCTGAAGAAGGATCTGCTCGACGAGTATCCGCCGCTCTGCGAGCGACCCGGCGTCCGCATCGCGCAGTTCGAGCACACGATCTTCATCCACGAGACCGGCGCTGAGGTGATCACCCGACTGCCGGCCTGACGCGAGGGGATCGGGCCGGGCGCGATTCCTCGCCACTGCGTGCCGCGAGACTGCATGATGCAAGCCCCCCGGAGGTATCCATGCATCCGCTGCACGCCCGTTCCCTGTTCGCCTGTCTCGTCCTTCTCGTTCCGCTGTCCGCGCAAGATCCCGCGCCGCCGAGCGCCAGGAAGACCACCGACCGGCTCGACCTCGATCTGCTGCTCGAGTGGGAGAACGTCTCGAGTCCGCGCCTCTCGCGCGACGGCTCGCAGATCGTCTACACGCGGCAGTGGACGAACCAGGTCGAGGACAAGATGCAGAGCGAGCTCTGGATCATGCAGAGCGACGGTTCGCGCCAGCGTTTTCTGGCCAAGGGCAGCGGCGCCGAATGGTCGCCCGACGGCACGCGGATCTGCTACACGGCCGACGGCGAACCGAAGGGCAGCCAGGTCTTCGTGCTCTGGCTCGCGACGCGCGAGGCCACGCAGCTGACGCACTGCAACGAGGCGCCGAGCAACCTGCGCTGGTCTCCCGACGGCAAGCGCATCGCGTTCCAGATGCAGGTGCCCGAGAAGGACGGCTTCCCGATCGCGATGCCGAAGGCACCCAAGGGTGCGAAGTGGGCCGAAGAACCGAAGATCATCACGCGGCTCGCCTACCGCCGCGACCAGCAGGGTTACCGTCCCGCCGGCTACAGCCACCTCTTCGTCGTCGACGAGCAGGGTGGCACGCCGCGCCAGGTGACGAACGGCGACTTCGACCACACGAATCCGCAGTGGACCGCCGACGGCAAAGAGCTCGTCTTCGCGGGTCTGCGCACCGCGGACGCCGACTGGGAGGTCGAGGAGTCCGAGATCTACGCGGTCGAAGTCGACGGCGCTGGCACCGTGCGCCAGCTGACCGACCGCCGCGGCCCCGACGCCTCGCCGATGCCGTCGCCCGACGGCCGCTTCATCGCGTTCACGAGCCGCGAGAAGGACAAGGACACCTACAGCATCTCACCGCTCTGGCTCATGGCGAACGACGGCAGCGGCAAACACGCGCTGACGGCCGATCTCGACCGCCAGCCGCAGAACCTGCAATGGGACTTCGAGAGCAAGCAGGTCTACTTCACGATCGAAGACCAGGGCTCGGTCCAACTCTGCAGCGCGACGCTCGACGGCAAGGTCACGCGGATCACGAGCGGCGCGCACTGGTTCCAACTCGGTTCGGTCGCCCAGGACGGCACGATCGTCGGCACGGAATCGACACCGCGCGAACCCGGCACGATCGTCACGCTGGGCACGCGCGCCAGCAGCGGCGGTCTGACCGCCGTGCACGACGACGTGCTGCACGGCCGCAAGCTCGGTGAAGTCGAAGAGCTCTGGTGGAAGGGCCCCGACGACTTCCGCATCCAGGGCTGGCTCGTGAAGCCACCCGACTTCGACACGCAGAAGCGCTACCCGCTGATCCTGCAGATTCACGGCGGCCCGCACGCGATGTATGGCGCCAACTTCGACTTCGAACGACACAACCACGCAGCGCACGGTTACCTCGTGCTCTACACGAACCCGCGCGGCAGCACCGGCTACGGCAAGGCCTTCGGCAACGCGATCGACAACGCCTACCCGGGCAAGGACTACGACGACTTGATGGCGGGCGTCGACGCCGTGATCCAGAAGGGCAGCGTCGACACCGACAACCTGTTCGTCTACGGCGGCAGCGGCGGCGGCGTGCTCACGTGCTGGATCGTCGGCTCGACGAACCGATTCCGCGCTGCAGTGTCGATGTTCCCGGTGACGAACTGGATCAGCTTCGTCGGCACCACCGACGGGCCGTTCTGGTACAGCAACTTCGAGCAGCTGCCGTGGCAGAGCATCGAGGAACACTGGCGCCGTTCGCCGCTGCGCCTCGTCGGCAACGTGACGACGCCGACGATGCTGATCTGCGGGGAGCTGGACCTGCGCACGCCGATCTCGCAGACCGAGGAGTACTATCAGGCGCTCAAGCTACGCAAGGTCGACACCGCCCTCGTGCGTATCCAGGACGAGTATCACGGTGCGGCGGGACGCCACGTCAGCAACCGGCTGCGGCGCATCCTCTACGTGCGCACCTGGTTCGACCAGCACAAGAAGAAGGACGACCGGTCGGCGGAAGCCTCCTCGAGCAAGTAGCTGCTCGATCCGGGAGCGGTGCTTGGTTCATGCCATGGCCGGTTCCGCCCCCGCTCCCTGCCTGCAGGCGCGCTCGCTGTGGGATTGGCGCCGCAAAGCGCGTTGCCGGTGCCTCTCGCCCCGGAGGACTGTCCAGTGAAACGCTTGATGTTCGTGCTGAGCCTTCTCGCTTCCTTTGCCGGTGCCCAAGAATCAGAGCGGCCGATGCGGCGCGAAGCCCCTCCCCCACGCGGCGAACAGCGTCGCGAAGAGATGCGCGAGAGGCTCCGCGAAGCGCCGCCCGAGGTCCGCGAGCACATGCGCGAAAGGCTCCGCGAGGCGCCGCCCGAGGTCCGCGAGCACATGCGCGAAAGGCTCCGCGAGGCCCGAGAGGAACGGATGGAGGGACGCGACGAAGGGCTACGCCCGCGCGAGCAACGACGTGCGCCGGGCCAAGGACAGGGGCCAGGGCAGGGCCCGCAGCACCCGAGGCCTGGCAGCAGGCCCGAACAAGGGCAACGCCGACCCGGGGAACGACGCGAGGGACGGGAGGAGGGGCCGCGCCAACGCGGCGGCATGGCGGGCCCACGCGGCCGCGCGCACATGCTGCGCATGCAGATCCGGCGCCACCACCTGCGCCACATGCGCGGACCCGACTCAGAGCGCGGCCCGCGCCACGATCGCGACGATGATGGCCCCCGCCGACCCGGCGCCGGCGAACGGCGGCCGCGCCCGGACCGCGAAGAAGGTGAAGGGCACCGTCGCGGCATCCGCGTCTGAGCGACCCCGCGACAGCCACGGCCCGGGTCACGCGCGGGCGAGGTCGGCTCAGCCTCAGCTGCCGCCGCGCCGGCTCACTTGCGCTGCAGCGGCTGCCTTCTTCTTGCCGCGCGCGTCGGCGAGGATGCGTTCCGCCAGCCGATCGGCGGCGACGCTCGGCGGAATCCGGTCCTCCTTGGCGATCGTCCACAGCTCCTTCAAGGCCTGCGGAATGCGCTCGATCTTGGCGAGCGCGACCTTCTCGTCGTAGCCACCCGGGTGGAACTCGACCGAGACGTTGACGATGCCGCCCGCGTTGATCACGTAGTCCGGCGCGTAGAGGATGTTGCGGTCCGCGAGGGCCTGGCCGTGCCGCGGCTCGAGCAGCAGGTTGTTGGCGGCGCCCGCGATGATCGGTGTATTCAGCTTGGGGATCGTCTCGTCGTGGAGGATCGCACCGAGAGCGCACGGCGCGAAGACGTCGCACTTCATCGTCATGATCTCGGCTTCGCTGACGGGCACGAGACCGATCTCACGCTGCAGCTGCTGCAGGCGCTGCTGGTTCCGGTCCGCGCCGTAGACCTTGGCTCCAGCCGTCAGGAGTCGCCGCGCGAGGGCCGAGCCGACGGCCCCGGTGCCCTGGATCGCGACGGTGCGACCCTTGCACGAGTCGTTGCCGAACACCCAACCCAACGCAGCACGCACGCCGAGGAAGACGCCGTAGGCGGTGTATGGCGAAGGGTTGCCGCTGCCACCGTCCTTCTGTTCGAGACCCGAAACGTGCTTCGTGGCGCGGCGCAGCACCTCGAGGTCGGCTACGGAGGTATTGACGTCTTCTGCGGTGATGTACTTGCCGCCCAGCGCGTCGATGAAGCGGCCCATCGAGAGATACAGCGCCTCGGACTTCACGACCGTGGGCTCGCCGAGGATCACGGACTTGCCGCCCCCGAGGCCCGTCTGCGCCACCGCGGACTTGAAGGTCATGCCACGCGCGAGGCGCTTCACGTCGAACAGCGCATCCTCTTCCGACGCGTAGGGCCACATCCGCAAGCCGCCCAGCGCCGGCCCCAGAGTCGTGTCGTGCACGGCGATGAACGCGCGCAGGCCACTGGACGGATCGACGCCGCGAACGACACGTTCGTAGCCGGCGACGGGGACATCGGTGATCTCGAGGGTACTGGTCACGGGTTCGGAGGGGTTGCCGCAAAGCGTGGGCAAACAGGATAGCGGCCGAGCTTCGAGACGCCACCGGCGAGATCGTTGCCGACGAGTTCCGCACGCCCGCGGGCTGCGCTCAGCGAGAACGCGAGCCGACGAGCACCTGCAGGTCGACTTCGGCCTCTTCGCGACGCACGCGCACCGTGATCGTCTTGCCGATGATCTGCGCGTCGAGCGCTTCGGTGTAGCTCGTGAGGTCGGCGACCTTGATGCCGTTCAGGATCAGGATGATGTCGCCCTCCTCGATGCCGGCCTTCTGCGCGGGGCCGCCTTCGCGCACGCTCCCGACGCGGATGCCATCGGGCCCCTGAAAGCCGTAGTCGGGCATGAACCCGAGCCCGGGGCGCTGGCCCTCGGGATTCGCCGCCGCCGCGGGCGGCTCCGCAACGGCTCCGGCGGCGGGCTTCTGCGCGACAGGCTCCGCCGGCTTCGTCGTGTCCGCAAAGGGCGCCTGCGCCACTGGCACAGGAGGCGGCGCCTCCTGCTCGACTTTCCGAGCCACGACCACGTAGTCCGCGAGCGTGGGCGAAAGCGACGGGTTGCCTGCCGCGACGTCGTCCATCGTCTCCGACGACAACACGCGAACGTCGAGCTCGGGCATGCGGCTCTTGATGCGCGCCACGGTGCCACGCCCGTGGTCGCTGTGCATGCGCCCGCAGAAGAGAACGACGAGCGGGCGCTTGCCCGCGGCGTGCCGCTGCTTCAGGTGGTCGACGATCGACTCCGCCATCGTGTCGTCCTTGAGGCACTGCGCCTGATAGAAGCGCTTCATCGCGTCAGGGCCGCTCGTGCCGGCGTGTTCCTTCATCATCACTGCGAAGGCCTCCCAATACGCGTCCTCGGGCGCCGACGTCTCGCGAGCCACGAACGAACTGCCCTTGACGCTCTCGACGCCTTCCTTCGAGACCTTCGTGGCGAGCTCTCTCGGTGCGTTCGCCGCGAGCACCACGAGACCGTGACTCTTCGCGAACTCGACGACGGGCCGGTAGTCGCGCGCATAGGACGGCCACGGGCGCGACTCCGCGAGGAACTTGCCCTCGTCGATCATGCCGCCGAGATACTGCAGCAGCACGTTCTGCACGTCGCGCTCGAACATCTCCATGGCGATGACCATGTCCGGGTGGCGCTTCTGGAGCTCACGCAAGAGCTCGTGATGCATCGCGTGCACGTCAGGTGTCCGGTGCAGCTCGCCGAGCGCCACCACGTCGGCGTTGGCCAGGTCGTCGGCGACCGCGGCCACGGAAGTCGTCGCATGGGTCGCGGTCACGACCAGATGCGCCGAAGACGCGCAAGCGGCGGTCAGGGACACGAACGTCAGGGTGCAGAGCAAACGCATCCCGGCATGAGAACCGGGCCCGACGTGCTCGGCAAGTTCGGACGTGACACGAGGCCGGCGTTCGTGACACCCAGAGAAAATTAATGCCCCAGCGGTCACTCCACCGCTGGGGCGCCCTCGTTCTAATCAAGGGGAAGCCTGCGGGCTTCCCAACTCAGTCCGAACCACGCTACAACCGGGGTCGCTTGGACAGCCGACCCCGGCAGGACACCAGCGCAGCAAAGGAGCTGCGCCGGGTCACACATCAATACGCTCGAAACGGCTCTGGTTGGCTCCCGGGATCACCTGCATCTGCGTTGGGGGAAACCTCCATTCGATGCTCCCCGAACGGGCGAACTCGCTCGAAAGAGCTTCCGATGGGCATTTGCCGCTGCGCCGCATCAGCCAGCCTGCGGCACGTGCCCGCGGCGCGCCTGCTTGTGCGAATACATGCGCGAGTCTGCACGCCTGATGAGGTCCTCGATGCGCCGCGTGCCCCGGGGTTCGAACCGCACCCCCCCGATGCTCATGGAGATCCGCACGACGCCGCTGCGCCGGTTGTGCAGCTCGATACCCTGCTCGAACCTCGCGGCGATCGCCCGCTGGTTCGTCTGCGCCGCGTCCACGGCGAGCACGACGAACTCGTCGCCGCCATGACGCGCGACGACGTCCGACTTCCGGAACGTGCTGCTGAGGACCGCTGCGACGCGCTTCAAGACCTCGTCGCCCGCGTCATGGCCCAAGGCATCGTTGATCGCCTTCAACCGGTCTACGTCGACGACGAACAGCGACATGCATCGCCCGTGGCGCGCACCGAGCCGCAGCTGCTGCCGGGCCATGGCCAGGAAGCCGCGGCGATTGTAGAGACCGGTGAGCTCGTCGGTCATCGTCAGCTTGCGCATGGCGGCGGCCCGGTTCTGCAACCGGATCGCTTTGCGTGCCGTGTAGACGAGGCGGCCCAGCACCCACTGCAGGATCGGCCACGTGTCGGCCCTCGTATCGGCGCGTTTGACTTCGATCGCCATGGTCTGTTCGCTTGGCTGTGCCAGAAGGGTTGTCGTGTGACATGGCACTCTCCGCTGCGGGGTGACATGGCGGAAGCAGGCCACGACCCGCTTCGCGCGAAGCAACACCCCAAGATCGGCATTCGCCATAACCCTCAGGCATGCCCCGCCTACCGCATAGGGTGATCACCCGACCGGGGAGTACTTGTGCCTTCTCGCCAAGCAGGTAATCGTCAGTCAATCAGTTCGGCCCCGAACCAATCGCGATCTACGATGGAACCACAACGGCAGATGGATCAACCGCACCGGCAGATGGATCACTCTCCGAAGAGTCCCTCAGTGAGAATGAGGCCCGAGGGGGCGAAGGCAACCCTGGAGGGCATTGCGATGCTGCTCCAGGAGCTCGTCGCGCACCTGCGCGAGAACCGGACGCAGCTGCGCCAGGAATGGGCGCGCAGGATCGCCGAAGCACGTCTGCTCACGGCCATGAGCCAAGAGGAAGTCCTGGCCGAAGCCACGTCGGTCTACGACAACTACGTCGAAGCACTCGCAACCGACAACTACGAGGCCCTGCAGGCCTACGCGCGCAACCTCTCGGAACGCATCATCCCACGCGGCGTCGAGACGCACGAGGTCGTCGGCATCGTGTTGTTGCTGCGCGACGTGCTCGCGCGATCGCTGTTCGCCAAATACCAGGTCGACTTCAGCAAGCTCAACCGCATCCTCGATGCCTATGAGCCAGCCGCGAACCGCATCGCCAACACGGTTGCGGTGGGGTTCGTGCAGCAACGCGAACGAGTCATCCGCGAGCAACAGGAGGCCATTCGCGAACTGTCCACGCCAGTGCTCCAGGTGCGCGAACGGTTGCTGATCCTGCCGATCATCGGCGTGATCGACCCGCAACGCGCGCGCCAGCTGACCGAACAGCTGCTGCGCGGCATTCGCACGAACCGCGCCAAGGTGGTGGTGATCGACATCACGGGCGTGGCGGCGATGGACTCCAAGGTAGCGAACCACCTGGTCCAGACCGTCGAAGCGTCGCGCCTGCTCGGCGCTTCGATCATCGTCACGGGCCTGTCCCCGGAAATCGCCCAGACCCTGGTCACGATCGGCGTCGATCTCGGAAAGATGCACACGGTCGGCGACCTGCAAGGCGGCATCGAAGAGGCAGAGCGCCTGCTCGGTTACAAAGTCACCCCCATGATCGAACAGACCTAGGCCCAACGGCCGCGCGGAGACGTGCGTGCAAGTACCCGTCCTCAAACAAGGTTCCTACCTGATCGCCACGGTCCAGCCGGCCGTGTCGGATGAAGACTTCCTCCAGCTCAGGAAATCGCTCTTGGACAGAGTCCGAAAATCTCGTTCCAAAGGCGTCGTCGTCGACGTGACGGCGATCGACGTGCTCGACTCGTTCGCATGCAGGACGCTCTCCGAAATCGCCAACATGATCCTGCTGCAGGGGGCAGTGACCGTGGTGGTCGGCATCCAACCGGAAGTGGCATTCTCGATGGTCCAGCTGGGGTCCACGCTCGATGGCGTCGCGACCGCCCTCGACCTCGAGGAGGGTCTTGCGTACTTGGACGAGCACAGGCATGCGCAACAGTGAGGAGCAAATCGGTGGAAATGCCGCCCCAGAGAGAAGCCCGCGTGGAGGTCCGTTCTGACGCGGACGTGATCGCCGCACGACAGAAGGGCCGCGAGATCGCGGATCAACTCGGCTTCTCTGCGACCGAGCTGACGATGATCGTGACCGCGATCTCCGAGCTGGCGCGCAACATCGTCCGATACGCGGGCCACGGCGAGGTGCGGCTGAAGATCGAACGCAATCACGCGTCGTCCGGCATGGTGGTGATCGCCGCGGACGAGGGGCCTGGCATCCTGGACGTCCAGAAGGCGCTGCAGGACGGGTTCTCGACCTCGGGTGGTCTCGGGCTCGGTCTGCCAGGCGTGAAACGCTTGATGGACGACTTCCAGATCGAGTCCTCGGTCGACAAGGGCACGGTCATCACGACGAAGAAGTGGAGGCGGTGACCAATGCGTCACCTGGAAGTCGGGATGGCAATGGCTCCCATGGCGGGCCAGTTCAACATGGCCGACAAGCACGTCGTCCTGACCCGAGAGGACTGCATGCTGGCGGCGGTCATCGACGGCGTCGGGCACGGCAAGTTCGCGGAGTTCGCAGCGGTCGAGGCCACCCGGACCCTGCGCGACGCTCCGGCCAGTTCGTTGGAGTCGCTCATGGCACTCTGTCACGACCGGCTGCGCACCACGCGCGGCGTCGTGATGAGCCTCGCGTGCCTCGACCCGCACCGCGGGCTGCTAACCTGGCTCGGCGTCGGCAACGTGGCCGGCGTGTTGTTCCGCCACCGCAATGGCAATGGCGCGAGCCACCACCCGAGCGGCGGGAACGGGAACCGCCTTGGCGCTGTCCCGAAGACTCCGCAAGGCCCACACGACGAGTATCTCGTGCTTCGCAGCGGCGTAGTCGGCGACCGGTTGCCGACGCTGCACAGCAATCAGCTCCCGCTGCACCGCGGCGACACGCTGGTGCTCGCGACAGATGGTGTGGCAAGCGACTTCGATCAGGAGCATGACTTCCATGACTCTCCCCAGAATCTCGCGGAGCGTTTCCTCAAGAAGTATGCGAAAGGCAACGACGACGCCTTGGTTCTGGTGATCAGCTATCAGGGAGGGGCCTAGCCATGTTCAGCCAGGACTCCATCAAGACGTCCTATGCCAGCGCGCTCGCCGAGTACCTGAGTGGCGGCGGCGAGGATGCGCTCGGCAAGGCCTACGAGATCGGCCGGCACGCTTTGGAATGTGGCATGGGTGTGCTCGACATGGCGCAGCTCCATCACGAGGCCCTGTCCGGGATCCCTTCACATCAGGACGCCCGCGCCCTGGAAGCCGTGCAGGCTGCCCAGCGCTTCCTGCTCGACACGCTCGCAGTCTTCGAGATGGCACTGCGCAGCTTCCGCGAGTCCAACCTGGTGCTCCGGCACTTCAACGAGACTCTCGAAGAGGAGATCAAGCGCATCGCCCACGTCCTGCACAGTCATACCGGTCAACTGCTGGCCGCCATCCACCTCGAGTTCGGCAGGATGGAGGGCTCGACGACCGAGAGGATCAACGAGCGTCTTGCCAGAGTGCGTGGCCTGCTGGGTCAGGTGGAACAGCAGATGCGGCGTCTCACGCACGAGATCCGTCCACCGGTGTTGGACGACCTGGGCTTGCTTCCCGCCCTCGAGTTCCTGCGCGACGGTCTCGAGCAACGCAGCACGCTGAGCATCACCGTCGATGGCCCTCGCGACCAGCGTTACCCACAGTCCGTCGAAATCACGGTCTTCCGCGTCGTGCAAGAGGCGCTGACCAACGTCGTGAAGCACGCCTCGGCCTCGGAAGTTTCGATCACCGTGACCAACGACAACGGCCGCCTCGTCTGTTCGGTGCGCGACGATGGCGTCGGGTTCGACGTAGCGGCGCAAGCCTCGGGCCAGGGGGCCCGCGGCCTGGGTCTGCTCGCCATGAAGCAACGGGTCGCTCCACTCGGTGGCGACTGCGAGATCATTTCGTCCGTCGGACAAGGAACCGAGATTCGTCTCTCCATACCTCTCGAGCAGTGATTACCATTACCATGGGAACTGTAACTATGCCCACACGAATTGTATTGGCGGAGGATCACATCATCGTCCGTGACGGACTGCGCGCGATCCTGGAACGTGACGGCTTCGAGGTCGTAGCCGAGGTGGGGGACGGCCTCGAGGCAGTCAAGCAGGCGAAGGAGCTGCAGCCCGACATAGCGGTTCTGGACCTGTCGATGCCGAACATGAACGGGATCACCGCCGCAGGCGAGATCCGCAAGGTGTCGGAGCGCACGCGCATCATCCTGTTGACCATCCACACCGATCGCCAGTACGTGATCGGTGCGCTGCGGGCCGGGGTGCATGCCTTCGTCGCGAAGAGCCAGGCAGCGAAGGATCTGATCCAAGCGATCCGCCTCGTCACCGTGGGCCGGACCTACCTCAGTCCGAGCATCTCGCAGACTGTCGTCGATGCATGCCTGGACGGCAGCAGCTCGACGCAGGACCCGCTGAGCCCGAGGGAGCGGCAGGTCCTGCAGCTCGTCGCCGAAGGCAAGACGACGAAGGAAGCCGCTTGGATCCTGGGCATCAGTGTCAAGACCGCCGAGTCGCACCGGACGCGCATCATGAGCAAGCTCGACGTTCACGAAACGGCGAGTCTGGTCCGATACGCGATCAAGGCCGGCGTGGTCGCCACGGACGCCTGAGCCCGGCTGCTTCGCGTCGACCGCATCGCTGAGGGATTCACCCGATGCGTACTCGTGTGATTCGCGGGCTGTCACGACCGTGATCACTTGGTAGACCGAGCGTCGGTCCGAGCGGATTGTGTGGCAGCGGGTGCGCCGCACGCACAGCCGCTTGCCCTGCGGAGCCGACGACGACCATGAACACACGCTGGCTGCTTCCCCTTTGCGGGCTGGCCGTCTCTTGCGCGACCTACGGCACACCGCTGAACCAGATCGCGAACGAGATCAACACGACGCTCTACACGGGCCCTACGCTCGTGGAGCCCGGGGACGCGCTTGCCCTGCGTTTCCCTGGCAAGGCAGAGTGGAACCAGGTCGCGCTGGTCCGCACGGATGGCTTCGTGTCGTTCCCGGCAATCGGCGAGGTGCTCGTAGCCGGCAACCCGGTCGGAGAGCTGCAGCGCCGGCTCGCCGAGCGGTATGTAGAGCTCAAGATCCTCGAGCCGCCGGCGGACTTGATCCTCAACCTCGGTGATCCCGCGCAGCCGAGTACGCCCGGGCAGGGCGGCATCACCGTCGGCGGTGAAGTCAAGACGCCAGGGTTGGTCGGCATGGCAGGCGAGCACCTGACACTGCTCGACGCACTGTCCCGCGCTGGCGGCCATCTCAAAGGCACTGCGCTGCTCGGCAACACGCTGATGCTGCGCCGCTCGCCGCGTTCGGGTCTCTACTCGTCATGGCGGATCGACGCGCGCGAGATCTTCTGGGACTCGTCGGAACCGATCTATCTGCAGCGGCACGACATGATCCTCGTTCCCAACACTCCGATCGACAACGCGAACATATGGGTCGACCAATACATCAACAAGATGATCCCGCTGGGAGTAACGAGCTTCGTGCTGGGCATCGTGATCGGGAACGCCTGATCCCGGCGTGGGACAGAGCTAGCGCGGCAGACGCCGACTCTCCGACAGCGGTGACTCCGTCGGTTTCCGCGCAAGCTGCCCAGTCGCCTGTGATCGCAGTCTTCATCGCGCTGCTCCGCTTCCGCTACTCCATCGGCATTCTCACGGTCCTCGGCATGCTGCTCGGAACCGTCTACGGGCTCATGAAGCCGAACTCGTACACCTCGACCGGCACGCTGCTGCTGAAACGAGGTGCGCGAGAGAGCGAAACCGCCGAATCGGCGATCGCCGGGCGCACGGTGCAGGACGTGCGTCAGTACGACGCCATGGCCAACGAGATCCAGATCCTGTCGCACCGCGACGCGTTTCGCAGGGTCGTCGAGAGTGTCGGCGTGGCGCGCATCCTCGAGGCGTACGACCCGCGAGCCGAGGACACCGACGAGACGATGGCGCTGACGCGAGCCCTGCACCGGCTGCAGGCATGGTGGTTCTCGATCAGCGCCGATGAACTGCGCACCGCTCCATCGGCGCGCAGGGAGTTCGTCGCGCTCAGGACGCTGAAGGAGAACATGGTGCTCGAGCCCACCAGCAGCGCCCTGATCCAGGTGCAATACGAAGCGTGCACGCGAGAGCTCGCCAAGGCGATCACGGATGCCTTCATGACCGCGGCCGAGGAGCACCACCGGCAGGTCTACAGCAACCGCACGTCCCTCGACTTCCTGAAGACGCGCGATGCGGAAGCGCGGACCGCGACCGACACCGCACAGAACGCGCTCGCCGAGTTCAACAAGGAACACGGCATCTTCGACATCGACAGCCAGCGAGCCGCGGCCCTCGACGAGATAGGCAAGCTCGAGATCCGGGTGGCCAGCGACCAGGAGGCGCTGCAGTCACACGCGAGCCGGTGTGCTTCGCTGGAGGAGCTCCTCGAGCACGAGCCAGCGATGCAGAGCGTCGCCACCGAGACGGCGGCGACGGTGAATCCCGAATACACGGGCCTGCAGGCGCAGAGCTTCCTGCTGCAGAGCGAGATGGTCCGGATCAAAGGCGTCGAACCCGACCAGCGTGCAGTGCAACGGCACGTCCAGGAGCTCGAGAAGCAGATCGCCGCCACCGAGGCGCGCCTGAAGGACACGCCGCCGACCATCCCTGGCCCCCCCGGCCAGCAGATGGTCAAGAACACGCGCCACGAGCGCTTGCAGACCCAACTCGACGAGAGCAGGCTGGCCATCGTCGGCTTGCGCGTGGCCCACGACCTCGGCGTGACGAGGCTGGCCGAACTCAGGCAGCGGTTGCAGGCCCTGGAGCAGGTCGGACCACGACATGCCGCCCTTGTATCCGAGCTCACGGCGCGCGAGGCCGACCAGAAGCGCATCCAGGAGAACCTCAAGAGCCTCGAGGTCCTGAATCTCCTCGACGAACAGAAGATCAGCAACCTGCAGGTTCTCGAGCGCGGCGATCTCGCCGTCTTCAAGACCGGGCCGAACCGCATGCGTCTGGTCATGATGGGAGGAGCCCTCGCGTTCTTCTTCGGCCTCGGCATCGCGCTGCTCAGGGATCGCATGGACGGTTCGCTGCGGCGCGAACACGATCTCCACGCGATCGACACCGCAGTCCTCGGCGTGATCCCGGAGCTCGAGGGAGCGGAGGCGGCGATGCTCGACAAGGGCGCCGGCCTGGCCGACTCGAAGAACCCAGCGCTGCGCCGCCGCCTCGATGCGATCTGGGGCAAGCTGGTTCCGCCATCGATACCGCGTGACCGGACGGTCTCGATCGCCGTCGTGGGTGACGGCACGTCTCCGGGCGTGACGACGATCGCCCTGTATCTTGCGCTGCGATCGGCGCGTTACCTCGACCTCAACGTGCTGCTCGTCGAGGCCAACTGGCACAATCCGTCGCTGGCGGATCGTCAGGGGAGTGAGGCGGTGCGTGGCTTCGCCGAGTTGCTTGCAGGAACGGCAAGCCGCGAAGAGGTCGTGCGTCCGACCGGCGTGCCCGGACTTCGCGTCGTGTATGCGGGATCGGGCGATGCGGTCAGTGGGCGGCCGCGCGACGGCCGACGACCACAGGAAGTGCTGCGATCGCTGTCCGATGGCTTCCAACTCGTGGTCGTCGACCTGCCCTCGATCGTCGACCACCCCGAGTTCCGCGCCGTGGTCTGGGGCGCCGACGAGGTCGTGCCGGTCCTGGCCGCAGGCAGGTCGACGAGGGCGGGAGCGGAGGACCTGCTCGGCGCGATCAGAGCAACCGGAAAAGAGACCGCGGGAGCCATCCTGAACCGCTGGCAATCGCTGCGACCGTTCTGGTTGCCCGAGTCGGTTCGCATCTAGCGATGAGTCAGCAACTCGCAGTCATATGGACAGACAAATCCTGCAGGTGACCGAGGAGTCGATGATGGGGCGCGGGTTCAGGTTGCGACCAGTAGTCCTCACACCAGCCGAACGAGAATTCCTGCTGAGTCTGTCGCGCCGGCGCACGAGCACCCAGGCAATCGCGTGCCGAGCCCGGATCGTGCTGGCCGCGGCCGAGGGCAAGTCCAACCTCGCGGTTGCCGCGGCCCTGTCCATCAGCCGCCTCACGGTGGGGAAGTGGCGCGCACGCTTCCTCGCGCGTCGTCTCGACGGGTTGCGCGACGAGCCGCGGCCCGGCGCGCCGAGGAGAATCACCGACGCCGATGTTGCGCGGATCGTGAACAGGGCACTCGGGGAGCCGCCTATGAACGCGGCGCAATGGAGCACGCGTTCGCTCGCGCAGGAGACAGGCCTGAGTCAGAGCACCGTGAGTCGGATCCTCCGCGCGTTCACGCTGCAGCACCGGCGCCGCCATGCGCGGCGGCGGCGCAAGATAGTGCTGACGAATCAATGACTCACGGCCGCTGATTCGCGCTCATTGCAGGTTGCATCGCGGGCATAGCCGCTGACAGCACCATAAAAAAAACTAGGACAATCCGGCCCACGTAGTGTCGTCGGCGCCGTAGAAGGGGGCACTAGGGTAATTCCCCTACCCGCCCGCAGGTTTTCCCCCGAAGAGCTCGGGGGAGATCACCCGCAGGGCGAGCTCCATGCACCACGACCCGCGGACATCGGTCCGCCCCCCCTATGAACTACACAACCCTCAGGCCGAACCGCGCCCTCGCGTCTCAGCCGAACCACGCTACATCTTCAACCCTGCCGCTGCCCGCTCGTCGCGATGCCATCTGCTCGCTTGCGGCAACGGCATTCCTCGTGCTGCTGTCAGGCTGCGACTTGCGCCGGCCCAGCTCGCTCGACAGCGAGTCCCGCGGCGTCCTCAGCAGCCAGCTCACCGATCCGGCGGACACCTACGTTGCTGTCCCCAACTGGACCGACTTCACGCCGAGCTTCGACACCCAGCACGTCTATGTCAGTTACAGCAGCGGGAACGACAGCAACAACGGCTTCTCCCAGCAGACGGCCAAGCGAACCATCCCGGCGGCGGTGCAACTCCTCCGCCCGAACCACCCGGACTGGCTCCACGTCAAGCGCGGTGACGCCTTCCCGGGCCCGTTCGGTGATTGGTATCTGTCGGGTCGCTCCGCCACCGAGCCGATGGTCGTCACGACCTACGGGACTTCGACCGCACGCCCGCTGTTCCAGTGCGGGGCCAGCGACGGTCTCACGGTTCACTCCACGGCCGTCAGCGACGTCGCGTTCGTCGGCCTGCACCTCGACGCCAACACCTACAACGGCGGCAACGGCGCCCCGTATGGCATCAGCTTCCTCATGCCGTGCACGCGGGTCCTCGTCGAAGACTGCAAGATCGAGCGGTTCTTCGTCAACATGCGCTTGCAAGGCTGGGGCGGAACACATCACGACCTGAAGCTGCGGCGGTCGGTGATAGCCGACGCGTACACCACCGGCTCTGCGCACGCTGGGGGCCTCTACTGCGAGATAGTCGACGGCTTGCTGATCGAAGAGTGCGTGTTCGATCACAACGGCTGGCGGGACAACGTCCCTGGCGCCATGGCTACGATCTACCGGCACAACATCTACGTGCAAGACACCACGAGCAACGTCGTCGTGCGCGGCAACATCATCGCGCGCGGTGGCTCGCACGGCCTGCAGGCGCGTTCGGGCGGCATCGTCCAAAACAACTTCCTGCTCGGCAACTCGATCAACATGCACGTCGGCATGAGCTTCAGCAGCACCGTTGCTCACGTCGCGAGCGTGATCGGCAACGTGATACTCGACGGCCGCAATATCAGCGCGTCCGAGCCGCGCGGCTGGGGCATGACGCTGCAGTCCCTGGGATCCGGCGAGATCGCCAACAACGTCTGCGCGCACAATACGAACGGCTATCTCCCGATGTCCTTCGACTTCGACAGCGGCCCGGGTACGGGCCTCAGCAACCTCAGCTTCCACGACAACGTCAGCTACAAGTGGGGCGGCCCCGTCAACATGTCCAGCAACCGGTTCAGCGGGATCCAGCTGCGCAACAACACCCTGCAGGACTTCTTCGGCTCCGAGATGATCCACGCGAACTACGGCGCCTTGCTGCCGGGGATCAACTCGTCGAACAACCGCTTCTACACGACTTTGGCGACGAACGCCTGGATGTTCTACAACGGCCAGAACATGTCGCTGACAACCTGGAAGCAGTTGGTCAACGACACGACGTCCATCGCTTCGCAGGTGGCCTTCCCGCGCCCGAACGAGACGATCGTCCAATACGATCTCGCCACGGGTGGCAGCGGCAGCCTCGACTCGTTCATGAGCCGCGCGCGCAACCAGTCGCGCCTGAATTGGAACAGCCAGCTAGTGGGCACCAATGGTGCCGCCTACTTCCGGTCGAACTTCGGCCTCCCGTAGTTCCCATCGCCGCGGGGCGACCCACGAAACCAGCCAAACCTCGCATCCAGCCGCCCGATCGCGGCGATGTTCTCGTCGTACGACGCTGCCTGCGATCGGCCTCGCCGCCTGCGCCCTCGTAGGTGGTCCGAGGCCGGTCGCATGGCCGCGTGCAACGCCGGCTTGCCGCCTCAGGTCGTTGCCCGAGGGTCTCAACCTCCTCACCACTACACGAATCCCCTGTCGTTGCGCCAGCAGGGCAAGGTTTACGCGTAAGTGACCCTGAACGTCCTTCCGCGAGGCTCGCATGTCCGGCCAGACTCCGCGTCGAGCGGCGCAACGCCCCTCCCGTCTCTCTTCCTTGCGGCGGCGCGCCGCCTCACCCGCGCGGTCTATGGCTCTAGCGGCGCTGCTGGCGGGATCCTGCGATGCATCGGACGTCATCCAGGATCCGTCGGCCGGCTGGACCCCGATGCAGCCGGCCGCGGACACGCGTCGTGTTCACGTGAGCTCCAGCACTGGCAGTGACGCCAACGACGGGCTCACCGCGCGATCACCGAAGGCATCCATCAGGGCCGCGCTCGAACTGCTTCGCGACGGCCATCCCGACTGGTTGCTGATCAAGCGCGGCGATGAATTCCCCGATGGGCTGGGAGACTGGGTGCACTCGGGACGGTCGGCAGCCGAGCCAATGGTCGTGACCACCTTCGGCGCGGACGGCGAACGGCCGATCTTCCATTGCCGCAGCGGCGACGGCCTCACCGTGCACAAGAAACCGGTCCACGACGTCGCCTTCGTAGGCCTGCACCTGGTGGCGCAGTCCCCCGATCGCGACCAGTCCTACGGCGTCAGTCTGCTGGCGCCGTGCACGCGCGTGCTGATCGAGGACTGCAAGATCGAGCGGTTCTGCGTCAATCTGCGCTTCCAGGGCCAGGGGGGACCACACCGCGACTTGAAGCTGCGTCGCTCGGTGATCATCGACGCCTTCACCGTGGCGGACTGCCATGCTCAGGGCGCTTATGTCGAGGAGGTATGGGGTTGCCTGATCGAGGAGTGCGTGTTCGATCACAACGGCTGGCAGGCCGACGTCCCGGGAGCCAAAGCGACCAAGTTCCGCCACAACATCTACATCCAGGGCAACACGGCGGACGTCGTCATCCGCGGCAACGTCATAGCTCGCGGTGGCTCGCATGGACTTCAGGCCAGGTCCGGCGGCGACATCCGCAACAATCTCTTCCTCGGCAACGCTATCAACCTTCTAGTCGGCTTGGACGTCCAGAACAGCGGCGCCGTCACGGCGACCGTGATAGGCAACGTGATCCTGGACGGTCGCAACATCAGCGATTCCGAGCCCCGCGGATGGGCCGCGCAGTTCCAGTGCCTGGCGCTCGGCGAGATCGCCTACAACGTGGCCGCACACCAGACGTCGGGCACCCAGCCGGCGTCCTATGCATTCGACAGCACACGCGGAGCGGGCATTCACCACGTCGACTTCCATCACAACGTGGCCTACGCGTGGGGAGCCCCGCTGACCCTCACCGGAGACCGCTTCGACGGCCTCGTGCTGCGCGACAACCAGCTGCAGGAATTCAAGGGCGCGGCGTTGTTCTGTTCGACACACGCAGTGGGAGCGATCGCGGGCTTCTCGTCGCGCGACAACCGCTTCTACTCGACCGCTCCCGAGAACGCCTGGATGCTCCAGTCCCACCAGCAGATGTCCGTCGCAGACTGGAAGACAGCGGTCGCGGATTCGACGTCGGTGACCGCACAGGCCACATACCCGGCGCCGAAGCGAACGATCGCCGACTACGATCGGTCGACCGGGGGCAGTGGCAGCCTCGAGTCCTTCCTCGCCCGCGCGCGACAGCAGTCGCAGTCGAACTGGAACACCCACCTCGTCGGCTCCAACGCCGCGGCGCAGTTTCGCGCCAACTTCGGCGTCGTGGTCCCGCATCCGTGAGGCCGCGCGCGGCGCTCTGTCCGCGCACCGCTCTGGACTTCGCGAGGACTCAGGTGTCTCAAGGTCTTCGCTGCAGTACCGACCCGACCGCGTCCTCGGGTCACCACCCGCTTAGCCGGCTCCGTGAAAGCCTCTAGTCTCGCGGCATTCGCGTAGACCAACGCGCGGGCACGGATCATGCCCGGTTCGCAACTCGCGCCACGCATGAGAGACCCCTCGTCCAGCACTCCACGAGTAACTGCAGTCGTCGTCACCTATCGCTCGCGCGCTGCGATCTCCACCGCTCTCGCCAGCCTGGCCCCCGCGCATGCGCAGGGACTGCTCGATTGCGTCGTCGTCGACAACGCCAGCGACGACGGCACGGTCGATCACGTTCGCACCGAGCACCCATGGGTCACCGTCGTCGCCAACACCGTGAACGTAGGGTTCGGCAGCGCCTGCAATCAGGGCATCGCGAGCACGCACTCGCCCCACGTGCTGCTGCTCAACCCCGATGCCGTGCTGCGAGTGCCAGATCTGTTGTGCCTGCTCTCCTTCATGGACCGGAACCCACGAGCGGGCATGGTTGCCCCGGCCATCCGAACGCCGACGGGAGCACTGCAGCACGCCGGCGGCGCACCGACGCCGCTGCATCTGTTGGTCCAAGCCTGCCGGTCGGGATGGTTGCCGTCGAACCGGGCCCCCATCCACCCGGGTGGTGACCCGTTCCAGACCGACTGGTTGTGCGGGGCCGTGCTGCTGCTGCGCAGGTCGATGCTCGAGCAGGTAGGCAGCTTCGATCCGGGCTTCTTCCTGTACTTCGAGGAGACCGACCTGTGCCGGCGGGCCGCAGCGTACGGCTGGGAACTCTGGGCCGTCGGTCGCTCCGTTGCCGAACACGTCTGCGGGTCGAGCGCACGCACGACCGGCCGCCCGCTCGTCAACGGCTGCATCGCCGAGCACTACTTCCGCAGTCGCTTCCGCTATCTGGTCAAGCACCACGGAATCGTGAACGCCGTCACGTCGGAGTTCGCCGAGTTCACGATCATGTCGCTGCGATCGTTCGCGCGACTGCTGCTGGGCCGCGACATCGCGCCCTACCGCACGCGCATGCGTGCCCCGTTCTGTGGCCTGCCGCCACTCCGGCACCCGGTCAGGTCGCAGCCATGAAGGTTCGCGTCATGGCAGCAGCCGAGTTGACACAGGACCTGCGCGACGCGTGGACGAGGATCCAACGCAAGCGCGTCGAGCTGTCGTCGCCGTACTTCACGCCGGGATTCGTCGAGGCCGCGGCGCTCTGCCGTGACGGCGTACGCATTGGCGTGCTCGAGGACGGCGGGCGCCCAATGGGGTTCTTCCCGTTCGAATTGCGCCCGTTCGGCGTGGCCCAACCAGTGGGCGGCCGGATGTCCGACTTCCAGGGCGTGATCGCCGAGCCCGGCTGCGATTGGCGAGCCGACGAGCTGGTCGCCGGTTGCGGCTTGCGCATGTGGAAGTTCGACCACCTGCTCACCGACCAGACCGAGTTCGCTGGCTTCGTCGAGGCCACGCGGGGATCCCCGGCGCTGGACCTGCGCGCTGGCTTCGACGGCTATCACGCAGGGCGCAAGGCCGATGGCAGCAAGCACATCGACCGGCTGCTCTACAAAGCACGGCGGATGCGACGCCAGTTGGGCGAGGTCCACTTCGAGTTCGACAGCAGAGACGCGCCAGTGCTCGAACAAGTCATCGAGTGGAAGCGCGCCCAGTGTCGCCGCACGGGCGTGGTCGACTTCCTCGCCGAACGAAGGAACGTGGATCTGCTGCGCACGATCTTCGAGATCCGCACCGAGGGTTTCGCAGGGATCCTGTCGGTGCTGCGCGTCGGTGATCGCATTGCGTCGGCGCACTTCGGCATGCGCACCCACGACACGCTGCACTACTGGTTTCCCGCATACGAGAGAGCTCTCAGCCGGCACTCACCTGGCGAGATCCTGCTCACCGAGATGATCCGCGCGGCTGCCGAGAGTGGCTTCGTGCACCTCGACCTCGGCAAGGGCGACGACCACTACAAAGACCAGTTCTGCACCCACGTGATCCCGGTCGCCGAGGGCGCCGTCGCCGTCTCGCGTCCGGTAGCAGTCCTCAGGAGGGTCCACAAGCTCGCCATGGACTTTCTTCGCCATTCGACCATTGCGGCGCCGGTGCGAGCAATGCGCCGGCTGCAGCACCACCTTCGCAAGTCCCGCCTCGAGCCTGAATCACTCGCTGAATCACCAGAAGGAACACTCGATGAGCACGCTCGAAGCTGAGCGCAACGCGGATCAGGCCCGCGCCACCCGCGAGGGCAGCCGTTATCTGCTGGTCACGCCCTGCCGCAACGAGGAGGCTTTCTGCCGGCGGACCCTCGACACGGTCGTAACCCAGTCGCTGCGGCCGGCGCTCTGGATCATCGTCGACGATGGCTCGTCCGACGCCACGCCGAGGATTCTCGACGAGTATGCGCGGCGGCATCCGTTCATCCGCATCGTCCGCAGGGAGGACCGCGGCGCCCGCAGCGTCGGGCCTGGCGTGATCGAAGCGTTCTACGCGGGCTACGCGACGGTCGACCCGAGCCAATTCGACTACGTGTGCAAGCTCGACCTCGACCTCGAGCTGCCACCGACCTACTTCGAGAGCCTGATCTCCCGGATGGCCAGCGAGCCACGGCTCGGTACGTGCAGCGGCAAGCCCTGGTTCCGCGCTCGACCCGACGGCCCGCTCGTCAGCGAGTCGATCGGCGACGAGACATCGGCGGGCATGACCAAGTTGTATCGGCGCCGGTGCTTCGAGGAGATCGGCGGCTTCGTTCGCGAGGTCATGTGGGACGGCATCGACTGCCATCGCTGCCGCATGCGCGGCTGGATCGCATGCAGTTGGGACGACCCCGAGCTGCGCTTCGTGCACCTGCGGCCGATGGGCTCGAGCGACAAGAGCACGTGGAACGGCCGCAAGCGCCACGGCCGCGGTCAGTGGTTCATGGGCACCGGGCTCGTCTACATGCTGGCCAGCGCCTTGTTCCGCATGACGCGGCGACCGTTCGTCATCGGTGGTCTGGGCATGCTCGTCGGCTACGCGTCGAGCATGTGCGCGGGCCGCCCGCGATATGCCGATGCCGAGTTCCGGACGTTCCTGCGCCGGTATCAGCTGACATGCCTGCTGCGCGGCAAGCGCCGGGCAACGGCCAGAATCCACAACCAACTGCGAGGCCACGAGCATGCTCTGCACTGAGATTCCGACCGTCGACCTCATGGGCGTCTCGATCCACGCAGCAGACGAGAACGCGTGCATCGATCACGTCATCCAACATGCGAGTCGCGGCCATGGTGGCTGGGTCGTCACCGCCAACCTCGATCACCTGCGGCGCCTCGTCCGGCAGCGGAGCTACCGCGAGCTGTGCTCCGAGGCGACCCTGATGGTGCCCGACGGCATGCCGCTCGTCTGGGCAAGTCGCATTCGCGGCACTCCGCTGCCCGAGCGCGTCGCCGGATCGAACCTGATCGTGTCGCTGAGTCGCGCCGCGGCCCGCGCGCGCATTCCCGTGTTCCTGCTCGGCGGCAACCCGGGCACTGCGGAAGGGGCCGCCGAGGTTCTCGTGGGTCGATGCCCCGGACTGCAGATCGCGGGAACGAGCTGCCCGACGCACGGGTTCGAATCGGACCCATCGCAGTTGCGCGAGCTCGAACGCACGGTCCGCGGGCATGCGCCCGGAATCGTCTACGTTGCCCTCGGCTCGCCGAAGCAGGAGTTCGTGATCCGCCACCTGCGCCGGTCGCTGCCGTCCGTCTGGTGGATCGGGGTTGGCATCAGCTTCAGCTACCTGACCGAGGACGTGCGGCGTGCGCCGCACTGGCTGCAGGCCATCGGCTTCGAGTGGCTTCACCGCCTCTCGCACGAACCCCGGCGCCTCTTCCGCCGCTATGTGGTCGATGGCGCGCCCTTTGCGCTGCGCTTGTTCTGGGACAGCGCCCGCCAGCGTCTCCACAGTCCTGTCGGCACCTAGTGCCGCGCCCGGTCGCTGCCGACGGGAACCAGCCAGCCCACATCGATCGCGAACTCGCGATGGAACGTGACGGCGTTCAGCACCCACAATTGGGCGTTGTGTCGGCCGACCGTCTCGGGCACGAGACTCGGCTCGATCGACAATTCGATCGTCAAACGCTTCTTGGCTCCGAGCACGCCATTGGCAGGCCCAGTGACGCGCAGCCAATCGACGCTGCCCTGCAAGACATACGGGAAAGCGTGGTCGCCTTGATTGGCGAGCACGAACACGTGGTCGGCGAACCACCGCGTCGAACCATCCCCGCCGCGCTGCGCCTGCGCGGGTCCCGTTGGCGAGAGCTCGAGACGGTGCTCGGCAGTGTTCGCTGCACGCTCTTCCACCGCACTCTCGGGAGCACCACTGCAACCCGCGACGCAACACAGCAGCAGCGGCCAAAGCGTGGTCGCACAACGTTTCTGGCTCGAGTCGTGCATGCTCGGTTCTGGTCGGACGAGGGACCCCGCGCATCGGGGTTTTCGGGAATCGGGCGTTGGCCCGCCTTTGCTGGGGCCCGCCCTTGCTCGCGCGCAGTGCATCATGCGAGCGCCGCACGGAAAGAGCCAGATCGTCGGGTCTTCACCGGAGAACGCGCGTGCCTCGTCACGCATACCGTCACTCTCACGCGAAGTCGCCGCTGACGCAGCGCACCTCCTCGAGAACTGATCGTGTCCGACCATGCCCTGCAGCACTCGAGCCAACAACCTCCATCCCGGCAAGGTGTGGTTCGGTCATTGGGCTCGCGAACTCTGCGTGGATCCGCCTGGACCCTCGGTGGTCACGCGGCCGGTCAACTGATCCGCTTCGCGAACAACATCGCGCTGACCCACCTGATCGCCCCGGAGCTGATCGGCCTGATCGCGATCGTTCACGTGTTCCTGACTGGCTTGCACCAGCTGTCGGACTTCGGCGTCGGACCGGCGATCATCCAGAACTCGCGTGGTGACGAGCAGAGCTTCCGCGACACCGCGTGGACCCTGCACGCCACGCGGGGCGCGTTGATCTGGTTGCTCACGTTCCCGCTCGGACCATTGCTGGCGTGGATCTACTCGGCCGACCCGGGGGCCAGCCACCTGGTCTGGTTGGTCCCGACCGTCGGCGCAACGGCTCTGATCGGCGGCCTGCACTCGACGGCCATCTACACACTGAACCGTCACCTCAGGATGCGGCCGATCGTCCTCCTCGAGGTGGGTTCATTGCTGATCTGCTGCGCCGTCAGTCTGTGCTGGGCGTATCTGGATCCGAGCCTGTGGGCGCTGGTCGCCGGCGTGTTCTGCTACCAGGTGATCTACACGGCGGGCAGTCACCTGCTCGGCACGAGGAACCGGTTGTGCTGGGACCGCGGTGCTGCCGCGGCGGTCGCCCGCTTCGGCCGATGGATCTGGCTCAGCACGCTCTTCACGTGGATGGCGACGCAAGTCGATCGCCTCGCGATGCCGGCGATCCTCGACTTCGGAGGATTCGCCGTCTACCAGACGGCCATGATGATCGCGGGCGCAGTGCCCGAAGGCGCGCACCTGCTCGGCTCGCGCATCCTGTTCCCGGCGTTGGCGGAGCTCGTGCGCCGTCAGGATCCGACGTTCGGCGAAAGGCTGCGACGCGCGAGGATCTTGATGGTGTTGCCCGCGGCTGGCGTGCTGCTGGCGCTGAGCTTCGTCGGAGAACCGTTGATCCGCCTGCTGTACCCGGACCGATTCCACGACGCCGGTTGGATGCTGCGATTGCTCGCGGTCGCTGCGATCCCGCAGGTGCTCACCGCATCCAACTGGTACGCGTTGTTCGCGATGGGCACTTCGTTCGTGCCGATGTGCCTGCAGGCGGCCAAGGTCCTGTTGAAAGCTGCGGGCATGACCCTCGGGTACCACCTCGGCGGCGCGCAGGGTGTGATCGTCGGACTCGTGATCGCCGAGGCAGTGCACTACCCGATCGTCGTCGCGGTGTGGCGCCGCTACGGCCTGTTCCACCCGCAGCTCGACGTGCCCGTGCTGCTATGCAGCGCGATCGCCGTCGGGGCCACCCTCTGGACCTGAAGTACGGCCGTCGCCGCTCCCGATGGCTGCTTTCGAAGCCGCGGCCGGCGACGGCAGTGCAACGAGCCGCCGCCGCCGCCGCCGCCAACATCGAGACCAGGACGCGAGCACGCCGACGCACTCGGGGATCTTCCCGACCACACAGGCAACGGCATACACGGCACTGTCGCGCCGGTCGCGTCCACGCTGCCTCGCCCATCGATACGCTCTCGCGCCCGGCCAGACTCCGGCGATCGTGCACGAGAGACCATACGCGCCGAAGGCGAAGACGGCGGCGACCGTCAGCGCCGGTGCGAGTGCGCCCCACGCGAGGATGCGCGCGACCTCGCGCGCCCGGAACGCCTCGGGGCCAGCTCGGTGCTTCCACCAGGACTCGAAGTAGGCACGTCCGGACCTCCGGCTGCGGGCCCACCACTGCCGGAAGCTGTGCATGTCCACGTCGTGCCGCATCATCGGCACTGGCAGGCACTCGAGCCGCCATCCGAGCCGGCGCAGGCGCAGGCACAACTCCGGCTCCTCGCCGGCCGCGAGCATCGGGTCGAAGCCACCTGCAGCCTGCAGCGCGATGGCGCGCATCATCACCACGCCGCCACACGCCTCGATCGCTCCCGCAGGCACCGCCAACTCGATCTCGCACAGCAGGTTGTAGACCGAGCTCCTCGCCGACTTCTCACGCGTGCGACCCGTGACTGCGGCCAGCGTGCGATCGCAGTCGAGCGCGTGCACGGCCGCTGTCAACCAACCGCGTTCGAGAGTGCAGTCGCCGTCGACGAACTGCACGTGGTCGATCACCGCACCTGCATCGCGACTCAGATAGGCAAAGCCCTCGTTTCGCGCTCGCGCCGCCGAGAACGGGAGCGACGGATCCAACTCGATGACCGGAATGCCGAACGAGCGCGCAATGCCGACACTGCCATCGGTGGACCCGGAGTCGACGTAGACGACCCGCTGGCATCCAGGCAGCACGGACTCGAGACACTCACGCAGCCGCGGGGATTCGTTCCTGCCGATGACGACGCATTGGCACGCGGCTGTCTCGGCCGGAGCGGCTTTGCGACCCGCAGCGTCCTCGGGCAGCGGCGAGTATCGCGGTGTGGTCATGGCGGCGAGACCGCGTGGCGCATCCAGGGCGGCTGCCTCTGTCCCGTTCGGACGGCCGCGAGAGCAGGGCGGGCGACCAGACCGACCGCGAACGACGTGAGCCCCCCGAGCGCCATCGTGTACACGGGGTTGCTCATCGCGTTGAACAGGCAATCGCCGACGAACATGCAGACGGCGACGACGAGCGCGCAGAGACCAGCACTGCGTCGCCCCGTCCATTCCGGAATCGCCAGCTTGCGCAACACGGCGACGATCGGCGCGAGGTGCACCCAGAAGAACAGACCCAGCCCGACGAGTCCGAAGCAGCAGCTCGCGATCAGCCAGTAGCTGTCGCGAGCAATGTGCAGCGGGTCGTCGGGATCGGGGGAGGCCGGCGTGAAGCTCCAGGCCGACCAACCGAACCACGGGCGCTGCCAGATCCCGGGCATGAAGGCCTGTTCCGAGCTGATCCTGAACTCGATGGACTGGGCGCGATCGGGGTAATGCGGCAGCAACAGGTCGATCAATCCGCGCGCCTGCCAGTCGCAGATCACACGCGCGAACACGAACAGGACCGGTACGACCACCAGCACCCAGATCGCCACCCTCTTGCCGGCCGCTCGAACCGCGAACACCGCCGCTGCGCCAAGTGCGAGCAGCACCAGAGCCCCCATGGACTTGCACAGGACCGTCGCCGCGAGCAGAAACAGCAGCAGCCAACCGGCCGACATCCCCGCGAGCCGCTGCAAGCCGCCGCGCCACCACAACGCCAGGCCACAAACCGTCGCGATCGACATCCACAGGCCGACCATCAGCCCGTGCTGCATGAAGACCAGCGGCCGGTAGCCCCCCATCCGGACGTGCTGCAGGAAGGCGTGCTGCGCGAAGCCGTAGAAGGTCGCATGGAGCTGCGGGCTCATCCTGACCTCGTAGAGGCACAGCGGCGCGTACAGGAGTCCGCCGACGAACAGCGCACGCGCGAGCTGATCGAGCGCCGCGCTGTCGCGGAACATGGCGCGGCCGACCACATACGGGATGCCCCACGCGACGCAATGCGTCAGGATGCCGGAGATCGCGTCGTGCAAACCATGGCCGTTGGCGAACGAGGAGATGCCCGGCACCAGGCACCACGCGAACATGGGCACGTCGAGCTTGCAGAAGCGCAGGCTCCGGAGCCGATCCGCGGCGAACAGCGTGATGCCCAGCGCCGCGCCGAGCCCGACCGCCATGACCTTCGTGTAGTCCGGGATTCCCGGCAGCTTGTACGAAGCGACCGGCAGGAACAACCACCCGCCGATGACGACGACCAGCGTCGCCTTGCGAGCCGGCATCATGCCGAACGCAGCGATGGCGAACGGGATCCAACCGAACAGCATCAGCGGTACGAGCAGAGACATCGCTGCGGGCGTCGGCGAGGGTACGCGAGGGTTACGGAGACGGGGCGTCAGCCAGGACACCGCATCCAACCCACAGCGCCCCCATCTCTCTGTCCGGTGAACACCCGAAGCAGGGCACAGCGTACACGGGATCTCCACCCGCGGCCCACGGCACCGGACCTAGACGGTGGCGCGGTGCTCCTTCGACCACCACAACAGCGCGAACAGCGCCCACACGCGCGACCAGTACAACCCAGGAGCGTCGGCGCAGAACGCGCGCCAGAGACGGCCCACGGCGTCGGCGTCGAGGCCGCAGGATGCACACAGGGAACGATCGAGCAACAGGCTCTCGACCTCGCCGCGGAGCCGCTGGCGCGACCAGACGTCGATCGGCAGCTCGAAGCCTCGCTTCGGTCGATCGAAGAGCGCTTTGTCGAGCTCCGGCATCGCGAGAGTGCGCAGCAACAACTTGCGTCCGAGCGGCAGGAACCGCTGCTCCGAGGGGATCCGCGCCGCGGCCTCGACCACGCGGTGGTCGAGCAAAGGCACGCGCGCTTCCAACGACGCCGCCATGCTCGCGGCATCGGTATCACGCAGCAACCGTTCGCCGAGGAAGTTGGCCAGCTCCAGCACCGAGACCGCATGCAGCGTCGGGGCGTCACCGGCCAGCGACTCGAGCTCTCGAAGGCGATGCATCGGCAAGCCGCAGTGCTGGTCGTCGACTCCGCGCCCCGCAGTGAGCTGGCGCGCGAAGTCGGTCGTGAACAGCGCGTAGCTGGTCTGATACAGGTCGACGAGGCGCCCGCGTGTCGCCAGGATGTCCTCGAGCTTGCCCCACCGCGTCTGCGGTGGAACTTCCCCGAGCCGCCCGTACTTCGCCCACACGACTGCCCGCGCGACGAGCCGCAACACGCGCGCAGGCACGCGCTGCGTGCGCCGGCTGATCCTCGACGCGCGAGGGATGTCGCGGAAGCTCTGGTAGCCGCCGAACAGCTCGTCACCGCCGGCGCCCGAGAGAGCCACGGTGACCCCGGCGTCGCGGACGGCGCGGCTCACGAAGTAGGTGTTGATGCCGTCGAACGTCGGCTGGTCCATGCTGCCGAGTGCTTGATCGAGCCCGTCGTGGAACCTCGCCTGGGTCAGCCGCACTTCGACGTGCTCGGTGCCGAGCGCCTCGGCCACTCGCCGCGCGTGTCGTGCTTCGTCGTAGTCCTGCTCGTCGAACGCGACGTTGAACGTGCGCAGGCCCGCGCTCGAGGTCGCAGCCCTGGCAGCCATCGCTGTCACCGCGCTCGAGTCGATCCCACCCGACAGGAACACGGCGAGCGGGACGTCGCTGATCAGGTGCTGGCGCATGACGTCGTGCAGCTCGTGCCGCAGCTGCTCGATGCCGTCTGCCGCAGGACGTCCGTCGGGCAGCTGCCAGTACTGACGCGTCTCGACACAGGCTCCGTGCACGTCGAACGTCGAGACCGTGGCCGCCGGCAGCAGGCGCACGCCTTCGATGATCGACTCGGGGCCGACGACGAAGCCGTTCCAGACGTAGTTGGCGACGGCGGTTCGAGCGAGTCGCCGGGGCACGAGTCCGGTCGCGAGCAACGCGCGCAGCTCCGAGGCGAACAGCAGCGTGTGGTGGCCGTTCCGCGGCGCGGCTTCGCACAGGTAGAGCGGCTTGATGCCGAGCCGGTCGCGCGCCAGGACCATGCGGCGCTGCTGCGCGTCCCAGATCGCGAACGCGAACATCCCGCACAACCTCGACACCGCGTCCACACCCCACTTTGCGTACGCCTTCAGCACGACTTCGGTGTCGCTCTTGCTACGGAACGTCGCTCCGAGCGACTCGAGCTCCTTGCGCAACTCGACGAAGTTGTAGATCTCGCCGTTGAAGGCGATCACGTTGTGGGTCTCCGGATCGCCCATCGGCTGGTGCCCGTCCTGCGACAGGTCGATGATCGCGAGGCGGCGGAAACCTAGGATGGCGCCAACGTGTCCGGCGCTGCCGCTCTGCCAGCAACCCTCGTCGTCCGGCCCGCGATGCCGCTGCGAGTCTGTCGCCGCGCGGACGGCGGCGAGCAACCGCGGCTCTATCGTCCCGATCGCTCCGGCCAGACCGCACATCAGCGGCCACCCGCGCCGGCGACAGCCTGGCTCGCAGCGGCAAAGAGGGACTCGAGCTTGCGCACCTCGGTCATGCCATCGTGACGCTCGCGCACGAGCCGTTCGCCATAGCGGCCCATCGAGTCCAACCGGTCGGCCGGCGTCTCGAGAGCGCTGGCCATCGCCGCGGCCAGCTCGGAGACGCTGCCTGCCGGGACCAGCCAGCCGTTCTCACCGGGTCGCACGAGTTCGGGAATACCGGCCACCCAGGTCGCGATCACGGGCCGCCGCATCGCAAGCGCCTCCATGAGGACCACGGGCAGCCCTTCCGCGAAACTCGGCTGCACCACGACGCGGGCCCTCGCCAACAGCTGCTGCAGCTGCGGCTCGGCGATCCACCCGGTGATCTGGACGCACGTCTCGAGGCCGAGCGCGCGCGTCGCCTGCTCGATAGCACGCCGCAACTCGCCGTCGCCCGCGAGGATCAGGTTCGCGTCGACGCCGTTGTCGCGCAAACACGCGAGCGCCTCGAGCAACAGCAGATGCCCCTTCTGGGCCGAGAGCCTGCCCACGCAGAGCAGCGTGCGCGAGCTCGCTGGAATCGGTCCGATCGAAGTGAACGCCCGATCCACCGTGCAGCGCACGACGTGCAGCTTGCGCCAGTGCTCGGGATCGCTCCAGCGCCTCACCTGAGCGTGGCAGAAGTCGCTGATGACCGCGACGAAGGCAGCATCGGCGACTTTCTCGCGCAGCGCGAAGCCGCGCGGCGCGTCGAACTCGTCCGGGCCGTGGATCGTCATGCTGTAGGACAGCCGTCCGCGGCTCAGACATCGCATCAGACGCGCGACCGCGGCGGGGTTGGTGCCGAAGTGCACGTGCACGTGTCCGACGTGCTGGCTCTCGCAGATGCGCAGCAGCACCGCGGCCTCGCACAGGTAGGCGAGGTGCCGGAAGAGACCTCGGTCGCTGGCGCGGCTCATGCGCATGGCCATGACGAGGCCGCGCAGCATCGCGAGCGGTCGGCCGAGCGCGGTGATCAAGGTGGCAAGAAGGAAACGCACCTTGGGCAGGTCGAGGCAGACCACGGTGCGGGAGGCTTCTGCGCGATCCGCTGCGTGCACGGCGTCACCGCGGCGGATCGACAGCCGAAGCACGAAATGGCCGAGCTCTTCGAGTGCTTGGATCTCGCGGCGGATGAACGTGTGGCTGACCTTCGGATACGCGTTCGTCAGATACGCGACCCGCAGAGTCGGCTGAGGCTGCCTCTCGGTGGACGTTGCCCGATTGACCGCTGTCTCCAGTGCAGTTGCCACGGGGCTCGACGCCGTGTCCTGTCTCGTCACGCGGTGAAGATGTCGAAGGGCGCCGTCGAATAGCCCTCGCCGAGTCGACTGAACAACTCGGCGACGAAGCGCATGGCGCCCTCCCGCCCCGTCAGCGGCAGGATCAACGCGAAACGATCCGGGGCCAGCCAGCCGATCTCGTCACCGCCCCTCGCGCGCTCGCGGAACGGCCGCATGAGTTGCCGCACGAGATGCACGCCAGCCGGTGGTGCTCCGACGTCCAGCACGACCACCGAGAACCCGGGCCGACCGCGGCGCCGCAGCGCTTCGTGGCGCTGGATGATGGCCAAGGTCGCTTCCGGTCCCGGCAGATCGGTGGGCGACGCGGGCTTCGCGACGCGAGCAGGCGTGTCAGCGAGCCACGGATGGCGTGTGACCACACGACGGAATGTCGACGAGAACCGATTGAGTGGCAGCACGGGATCGACCCTGTTGTTGGGAGGTTGGCCGTGGCTGTGGCGGCGGATGCCGAGGCGACGTTGCGTTGCGCGTCCACCACAGCCACGGTTCGAGAACGACTACTGGCAAGCGACACGGCGCGGCATCGGGTGAACACCCCCGACGTCGCGTACGTTCGGGATCAGCTGGCGCCTCCACCCGCGGACAGCACCCACTGAGCCGCAGGGGGCTGACGGCGGGGCTCGCTCCAGGTGGGTCCACGCAAGGCGCCTTGCTGGACCCGAGGTCGACCTGCAGCGCAGGAGCATCACATCGCACCCCGCCGAGACAACACGGCCGGTACGGTGGCGCTCAACAGCCGGAGATCACCGAGCAGCGATCGCCGCTCGATGTAGCGCAGATCCATGCGCACGCGGTCGTCGAAGTCCTTGCATTCGCGAGCCGACACCTGCCACAGGCCGGTGATCCCTGGCCGCACGCTGAGACGCCGGCAATGCCACGCGCGATAACAGCTCACCTCGTCGAAAGTCGGCGGCCGGGGACCGACGAGGGACATCTCGCCGCGCAGCACGTTCCAGAGCTGTGGCAGCTCGTCGATGCTCGTGATCCGCAGGAACCGGCCGATCCTGGTGATGCGCGGGTCGTTCTTCATCTTGAAGATGGCGCCCTTGAGCTCGTTGAACCTGAGCAGCGACTGTTTCATCGCCTCCGCGCCGTCGACCATCGTGCGAAACTTGAACAGCACGAACGGCTGGCCATGCAGGCCGGCGCGCCGCTGGCGGAAGATCACTGGGCCCCGCGACGACAACCGCACCAGCACGGCGCCGAGCAAGAGAACAGGCAACGTGACCACCAGCAGGGTCAGCGCCCCGGCGATGTCGATCAACCGCTTCCACGACGGCAGCGGATCGCACAACAGCTCCGCGATCGGCCGCACACGCAGGTCGGTCTGCTCCCGAGCCTCGGCCATGGCTGGCTGCGAGTACAACGACCAATCCGTCGGCCGGCCCTCGGCCGCGATCCGCGAAGCCGTGACGGCGGCTGCGGTCGGACCCGTGAGCGGCAGCGACAGCGCGATCCTCGTGGCATCGAGCCAACCGAGTTCGTCGCCATCGAGCATCGCGCGGCGCGCGGCGAGCACCACGAGTCGCGCGGGCCGCGGGTCGATGCGGGGATCCGTGACCTCGAACACCGCTACCGAATGGTCCTGCGCCGCGCGTTCGGCCAGCAGCGCCTCGCGGCGGATACACGCGATCGTGTCATGCGGCGCCAGCAGCTGGCTGAACAGCCAGCGCACCGTCGGTGGCAGGGACGGGTGCGGCAACCTGGCGTCCTCCCACGGTGGCCCGGAGGGCATGCGATCCTGTGGATCGACCGCTCCCGGCGGTACCGGTCGCAACCCGGAGCGGCCCCCCGCCGACCTGAGTGACGTCACCTGGCTGAGGAATTCGGGCCCAACGTGGGAACCAGTGTCCATGCTTGCTCCGTCTGCTTGTTGCGTGGTTTTCGCCGAGTCGTCGTGCGCGCGTTTCCGTGCCCACGAACGAGCGTCCATGCAACAGCGAGATCGCGAGGCGGGGTATCAGGTGCTTGCCGGCACGGGGGGGGGGAATGCACTGAGCCCCCGCTTTCCTGCGGCATCGCGGCGAACCAAGCCAGGTTGCGCTCGTGCGCCGGTGAATCCCCTCGCGCCGGTGAGCTCGACGGCAAGGCTCGACGACCAGAAATTCGCGAGCTTTCCGTGAAGGCACCTTGATGAACGCGCCGGGATGCGCCGTGCGCGGACAGAAGAACCGGCTCTTCAGCAGGTGTGACGCCGGAGCATCGCGTGCAACTCGCGCAGAAGACCGCTCACGATGCTCGAGACTCGGTGCGCGGCTGAGCCAACACGACGCGGCCTTCGTGCACGAACACACGCCAGGCCGCGAAGGTCAGCTCTTGCAAGACCGGAGCGTGCGCAACCGCGAGCACTTCTCCGAAACTCGGCAGCACGCGCTCGATCGGCTGCCCGATCCAGTCGCAGTGGCTCGACGCCGGCGAGCGCAGGACCGGACCCTCGCGCACCACCACGCCATCGACCAGCACCACGCCGTCCGCCACGCAGCGCCCGTCGGGGCCGGCGTAGGCAAGGTGCACTTCGTCGCGCTCGACCTTGCAGTGCAGCGGCGCCCCGAGTTTCGATCCGACGATCGCGAGGTCGGCACCAAGCAGCGAGTCCGGCGGCAACGAGGTCGTGGCGGTCATGCTTCCTCCTGGGTTCACCGCCTGGCCGTGGACATTGAGAAGCCGACCCCGACCGAGCTGGCGATGCGCTAGAGACGGCGAGCGGCAGCGAAACCTTCCATTCGCGGAAACTTGGTCTTCCCGCTGCCGCGCGCGGGCGATTACATGCGAGGCATCGCGCCGGTTTGCGAGACCACGGGGCCTGCCGCATGAAGATCACCACCTGGAACGTCAACAGCATTCGCGCGCGGCTCACCCACGTTCAGGACTTCCTGCGCGAACACCGTCCCGACGTGCTCTGCCTGCAGGAGACCAAGGTGCAGGACGACCAGTTCCCGCGCGAGCTGCTCGAGGACGAAGGCTACAACGTCGAGTTCTTCGGCCAGAAGAGCTACAACGGCGTCGCGATCCTGAGCCAGGAGCGGATCGAGGACGTCTTCCGCGGGCTGCCCGACGACCCGAAAGACGCCGAGCGACGCGTGATCGGCGCCATCGCGCGCGACTTCATGGTGCTGAATCTCTACGTGCCGAACGGGCAGGACGTCGGCACCGACAAGTATCGCCAGAAGCTCGACTGGATGCGGAGGCTGCGCAGCTTCCTCGACACGCGCTATTCGATGGCCGAGAAAGTGGTCGTCGTCGGCGACTTCAACGTGACGCTCGACGACCGCGACGTGCACGATCCGGCCTGGTGGCACGAACGCATCCTGTGCTCGACCCCCGAACGGCAGGCGATGCGCAACGTGATGGGCTTCGGCCTCGATGACGCGCTGCGCCGCCACCATCCCGAGCCCGGCATCTACACCTGGTGGCACTACACGGCCGGCTCGATCAAGGACGACGGCCTGCGCATCGACTACGTGCTCACGACTCCGCCCGCGACCGCGATCTGCACCGACGTGATCGTGCACCGCGAGGAGCGCACGAAGAAGAGTCCCAGCGATCACGTGCCCGTGACCGCCGTGTTCGCCGAGCCCGGCCGATGAGCGGCGCCGAGGTCATGATCGCGACGCAGCAGCTCGGCCGCGAGTTCGCGGGCAAGTGGGCCGTGCAGGGGCTGGACCTCGCGATCCGCCGCGGCGAGCTCTACGGCTTCCTGGGCCAGAACGGTGCCGGCAAGACGACGACGCTGCGCATGTTGACGGGTCTGCTGCGACCGAGCGCCGGCTCGCTGCGCATCGCGGGACTCGATCCGCGACGCGATGCGCGCGCCATCAAGCAGCTGCTCGCGTTCGTGCCCGACACGCCGCCGCTCTACGACTATCTCACGGGGCGCCAATACGTGGCGTTGGTCGCGAGCCTGTGGCACGTCGACAAGAAGGCGCGCGACGAGCGCAGCGAACGGCTGTTCCCGCTGCTCGGCTTGCAGGAGACCGCCGACGAGCTCTGCAAGGGCTACTCGCACGGCACGCGCAAGAAGCTGCACATCGCGGCGGTGCTGACGACTGCGCCGCAGGTGCTGCTGCTCGACGAGCCGACCTCGGGTCTCGACCCGCTGAGCACGCGCCGGCTCAAGGATCTGCTGCTCGAGGAAGTGGCGCGCGGCACGACGGTGATGTTGAGCACGCACGTGCTCGAGATCGCCGAACAGATCTGCCACCGCGTCGGCATCCTCGCCAACGGCAGCCTGCGCGCCGAAGGCACCGTGCCCGAGCTGCGTCAGCGTCACGGCAACCGCTCGTTCGAGGACGTGTTCCTGTCGACGACGGTCGCTTCGCACCACCCGCAGCGCGAGGCACACGATGGGACTGCTGCGAGCTGATCTGCAAGCCCTCGGCAACCTGCCGATGACCCCGGTCGGCCGCCGCGTGATCACGAGCATCGGCATGGTGCTCTTCCTGTTCGCGCTCTCGTCGTGGTGGTTCGCGGCTGCGGCGTTGGAGCAGCCGCAGCTGTTCGAGCTGCTGCATGGCCAGAGCGGAGGCGATTCGCTTCGCGGCCTGATCGGCCACGGGCTGATGCCATGCCCGATGGCGGCGACCTGGCTCGGCCTCGCGTTGGCGCAGCGCCAGTTGTTCGAAACGCCCGAGCTGCAACTCTGGCGCTCTTCACCGCTGCCTCCCTGGCGCGGCGCGCTGCAGATCCTGCTGCGCGCCTGCTTCACGACGTTGTGTTTCGCGATGGCCCTCGCGGGCCCGTTCGTGCTGGCGCTCCTTCACCGCAGCGCGGCGCCACCGTGGGCGTATGCGCTCGTGCCGCTCGCGGTGTTGTGCTGCACCGCGCCTCTGCTCTGCACGCTGCTCGCGGTGCAGGTGATCCTCGTGCGTTTCCTGGCCGGGCGGCTGCTGCGGCTCGTGTTCATGGTGATCGCGGCGTTGGCCTCGGTCGCGTTCGTGACGTGGCTGCTGCTCGGGCTCTTCACTCCGGGCACTTCGCGGCTGCAGCAGCTGGCGGAGACGGCAACGGCCCCGAATCTGCCGTGGACGATCGACACGACTGCCACGATGCTCGCGAGCGCCGCTCGAGGCGTGTTGGACGCGGACGCGCTGCGCGCGGTGCTCGGGTGGCTCGGGCTCACGATCGCCATCTTCTGGTTCGCGGCGCGGCTGCACCCGCGAGCCCTCGAGCAGCACGAGCTGGCCGAACCGCCGGTGCTGCGGCGAGGGCGGCGGCCCTGGCCGGCATCGCTCGCGGCGACGGTGCGCAAGAAGGAGTTCGCCCAGTTGGTGCAGCAGCCGGGTGCTCTGATCCAGTTCGTCGTGTTCGCGGTGCTGGTCTGGGTCCTCGCACAAAAACGGCTGCTCGTCGGGGGCCTCCTCGCGAACCGGCAGCTGCCGGTGGAGGTCGCGCACCTCGGTGCGATGCTCGCGCAGTGGTTCCTCGCGGTGCTGCTCGTGCTCTATGCGCACATGGGGCGACTCGCGTTGTGGGACGGCGCGCAGTGGTCGCTCTACATGGCGGCACCGGCGGCGCCGGGCGCGATCCTGCGCGGCAAGCTCACGGCGATCGCGGTGTTCCTGCTGTGGCCGCTCGTGCTCGTCGCCGGTGCCGGCGTGCACCTGCTCGAGGCGAACAGGGCGACGCTGATCGCCTTCCTCGGGATCGCATCGGGCGGGACGCTGGCGGCGCTCGGCGTGCTGGCGGTCGTGGGCACGTGGCCGAGATTGATGCGGCCCGACGACGGCGGGCAGATCCTGCAGGGCGGGCGCACCTTCGTCGCGGCTACGGTGCTGGTCGTGTTGTTCGAGGTCGCGGTGTCGCCCGCGGTGCTCGGGTGGTGGTGGCTCTGCGAGCAGGCGAGGCGGTCGATGCCAGGGCTGCGGCTCGAGACGGCGCTCGCGTGGGCGCCGGCGGTGGTCGCTGGCGCCGTGTTGGCCGGTGCCGCGATTGCCGGCCTCGGGACGTGGATCGGGGCGCGCAACTACCGCCGACTGCTGGAGCCTCGGTGAGAGCGGGGACTGCGAGACATCACTTTGGAGCAACGCCGACTTTCTCGAGAGCCATCTTCACCTCCCGGGACACCTCCTGATCCCGATCCGTCAACGCTTCTTGCAGGGCCGGGACCGCTGTCCGCGCATCTGCCCCCATCTGCGAAATCACAGCTGCCGCATGGTGACGCGCTGCGGCAGAGGGTTCGTTTCTGAGGATTGCCACCAGCGTGCCGAGAGTGTCATGCACCTCGTGCTCGATGAGATACATGGCCCATGCCGCATGGATCCGCACGTCGGGATCGAGGTCCTTCAAACACGCCCGCAACGTCGCCGATGGCACGCGCGCGTCCGCACCCACGTGCCCCACGAACCGCAACGCGAGCTGACGTACTTCGACATCGGCATGCTCCAAAGCACTGGTGACCGCCGCGGAGACGGTCTCTTCCGAGACACTCGTATGGCCTTGCAGGTAGCGCGTCAGCGTGTTCCACGCGGTACCGGGTACACACGCGGCGGTGAGATCCTCCAGCTGCATGAGCGCTTCGAGCTTTTCGTGCACACTCCCATTTGCGAGTCGAGGCACAGGATCACTTACCAGCAGCAAGCACCGCCCCGTGTCCTCGAGCCACCCGACGCGCAGGGCTTTGAGGGCCAATGACGCGTCGCGACGCACTTCCTCGTCGGGCTCCTCGGACGCAACCTGCAGCGCAGGGATGGCCGAAGCTGCGCGCTTTCCAAACCCACCCAGAGCCAGGGCGGCCCGAGCGCGATATTGCGCCTCGGGGTCGTTGCGCATGATGTCGACTGCCGCGGTTATCGCCGCCTCCGTCTCGCAACCGAGCTCGCGGAACGCATCGATGGCCGAGAGCCGGAACGGGACGTCATCGCTGGCCAGACAGGAACTCAGGGCCTCGCGAACCTCTGGCGACGTCACTCCCAACTGTCCCAGAGCACGGACGGCCATGTGCCGAACCTCGACATGACGACTTCGAAGTCCCTCGATGATGTGAGGCAGAGCCGCTTCGACCGCGGGGCTGTCATGCCTATGCAACATCTCCCACCGGCACGCCTCGTCCACTTCCGACAAATGCTCACGCCCCATCCTCTCTTGTTGGTGGACATCGCTCACCCAGGCGAGAACGAGCGCGACGATGGGAACCACAGCGCACAAGATGGTGATCGGAGATCGTGGATCGATGCGCACGTGGACCTCGATCTGCAATCCTAGTCGACCGGACAGGGGGCGTAGTCGCGGGGAGTTTGCCGGTCGCATCGGGAACGGCGTTCGCGATCCTTGCTCTGTGTTCCGGCGCTACATTGCCCGCCATGCGCAACCCCCCGCCACAGCACCTGCTCTCCGCCTCGGCCGGCCTCGCCCTGCTCGCAACGCTCGCCGCGCAGGATCGGCGCCTCGCCGACTTCGTGCCCGATCCGGCATCGATGACGCGCTGGGAGAAGGGCGTGAGCTATCCGCAGGCCGGCTTCCGCGTGTTGCACATCGAAGGCGAGCCGCTCACGCGCGGCGAGCAACACGGCCGCCTGCTCGCTCGCGAGATCACGGACTACATCGCGATGCTCTCGAGCATGCGCTCGACGAAGGCGCCGCTCGATGCGTGGCGCGACTGGCGCACGATGGCGCAGGCGTGGTTCCTGCCGGGCTTCGATCAGGAATGGCGCGACGAGATGCGCGGCATCGCCACCGGTGCGGCCGCCGCGGGGGCCACGGCCGGCGATCGCGCCGTCGACTTCCTCGACATCGTCACGGTCAATTGCGCGATCGAGCTCGACTTCCTCGAGAACGCGCTCGAAGCGACGCCCGAGCAGACGGAGCCACGGCGCGACGATCACTGCAGCGCGTTCGCTGCCACGGGCAAGGCGACGGCCGACGGCCACGTCGTGTTCGGCCACATCACGATGTGGTCCACGGCGCCCGCGTCGCGCTTCAACATCTGGCTCGACGTGTTGCCGGCCACCGGCCACCGCGTTGCGCTGCAGACGTTCCCGGGCGGGATCTGGAGCGGCATGGACTTCTACCAGAACAGCGCCGGGCTGCTGCTCGCCGAGACCACGATCGGGCAGACGCGCTTCGACCGCGACGGCAAGCCGCTCGCGCAGCGCGCGCGCCAGGCGATGCAGTACTGCTCGACGATCGACGCGGCCGTCGAGGTCCTCGGCAAGCACAACAACGGCCTCTACAGCAACGAGTGGCTGCTCGCGGACACGAAGACCGACGAGATCGCGATGTTCGAGCTCGGCACGCACAAGAGCCGGCTCTGGCGCAGCAGCAAGGACGAGTGGTTTGCGGGCACCACGGGCTTCTACTGGGGCTGCAACAACGCGAAGGACCTCGCCGTGCGGCTCGAGACGATCGCCGATCAGAGTGCCACGACGACCGACGTCACGTGGCGCGCAAGCGACCGCGACCGCGCCTGGCAACAGCTCTACGACGCCCATCGCGGCCGCATTGACGCCGAGTTCGGGTTCAAGGCGTTCACGCTGCCGCCGCTGTGCGCTGCGCATTCGCTCGACGCCAAGTTCACGACGGCGGCGCTCGCGAAGTCGCTGCAGAGCTGGGCGATCTTCGGCCCGCCGATCGGGCCCGTGTGGCTGCCGACCGAGGCGGAACGGCGCCGCAATCCGCACACGCGCGCGCTGGTCGGCAACGACTGGACGCTGCTGGGCAAGGCTGTGGAAGCGCCGGAGTCCGCGCTCGCGGATGCGAGCTGGCGAACGGGTGCGCCGGCGCCGAAACCCGCTGGCACAGCACCGAGGTGGCAAGGCACGGTGCTCGCCGCAGGCGACACCGACGCGTGGCTGCCCGCCGCAATCGTCGGTTGCCGCGAGGCGCTCGGCGCGAAGGACCTCGACGTCGCCGCATTCCAGGCCAAGGCACGCGCCGGCGCCGCCGAGCGCCGGCTCGGCAAGCGCCTGCCGCTGACCGCACTGCTGCCGGAGGCGCAGCAGGGCGATTGGTACGACGTCGGCGCGTGCAAGGGCACGCTGCTGTTGCTCGACCTGCGCCGCGAGATCGGCGAAGCGGGGTTCGACGACCTGATGACGACCTTCCTCGCGGAGCATGCCGGCAAGGCCGTGACCACGGCTGACTTCGTCGCCGCCGCAGAGCAGATCGCCGGAACGAGGCTCAGCACCTTCGCGCACCTGCAACGGCCCGAATGGCCGGAAGCACAGGGGTCATGCTGGTCGATCGACTCGTTCGAACGCGAACCCGAGCACGCGCTGATCGTCTACGGCACGCAACGCGAAGCGCGCGCGAACCGCGAGGCCGCCGAGGTGCTGCAGCGCCAGCTCGCCGCGCGCTGGTACAACTTCCAGATCCCGCTGCGCAGCGACAGGGAAGTCACGGCCGACGAGATGAAGACGCACCACCTCGTGCTGGTCGGCCGGCCGGTTGCGAACGCGATCACCGCGAAGTGCGCGAGCGCTCTGCCGCTGCGCTTTGGCGACGCGTCGTTCGAGCTCGCCGGCACTTGTGGCCGCGAGGATGCCGCAGTCGTGGTCGCGGGAGACAACCCTGCCAACAGCCGCTGGTCGGTGGTCGTGTTCGCCGGCCTGTCCGCTGACGCGACCTGGCGGCTCGTGCAACTGCCGAAGGAGACGCTTTCGGTGACGTGCGAAGTGCTTGTGTTGTCGTTGGCGCCGCCAGGCACGCAGCGAGCCTGGGCTCGGCCCCGGTAACGTGCCTGCGCCCTCAGGGTAGTGAGGCAGCGAGTGCGCGCAGCCGCGTGAGCAGCCGCGGCATCTCGTTGGTCGCCACGTCCCACACGATCGCGTCATCGATGCGGAAGTAGTGGTGGGCGAGGATGTCACGGAGGCCCGCAAGCCCACGCCAATCGATCGCAGGTTCGCGTGCACACACTTCGGGCGGAATCTGCTTCGCGGCCTCGCCTACCACGAACAGCTCACGTTGGACTGCCGACCGCGTCTTGCTGTCGGCGACGAAGCCGGCGAAGTCGAGACCGCGGACGAAGGACACGATGCGCTCGCTGGCTTCCATCATGTCGTCGAGGAAACCGCGCCAATCACGCGACACGGATCGCCTCGCGTTCGATCGCCGGAAGGGCCCGCGGCCGCAGGCCTCCGCGCGTGACCAGGTCCACGCGGCAGCCCAAGAGATCTTCGAGAAAGAACTTCAGATCCATGTAGCCGCGGTAGGTGGGCAGGCCCGCGAAGTCGACCAGCAGATCGACGTCGCTCGCGAGTTTGGCTTCATCGCGCGCAACGGAGCCGAACAAATACAGGGACCGCACTGCAAACTTCGCCAATCGGTCCCGCTGGCCCTGAAGGAGGTTCAGGACTTCGGCGCGGCGCGGCGGCAGGGTGAGCGGCATCAGTTGCTGAGTATGCCGCCCTGCCCCACGCGTGACCAGGGAGCCTCCGGTGTCGACGGTGTCGAGAAACACCCGCGGCGGATACCCTCAATCGTCATGGCGGCACGACTGCTCGCGATTCTCCTGCGGCCCGGTGCGCGACTCCCCGTACGCCGCGTTGACGAGGCGACCGCGATCGCGGGCCATGGACTCGACGGCGACCACGCCGGTGGCGGCAAGCGTCAGGTCACGCTGCTCGCGCGCGAAGCGTGGGAACGCGCATGCGCCGAGCTCGGCACGCCGGTCGATCCAGCCGTTCGCCGCGCGAACCTGTTCGTCGAAGGCATCGACCTCGCCGCGTGCATCGGCGGCTCGCTGCAGATCGGCGACGTCGTCGTCGACGTGGTCGGCGAAACTCGACCGTGCGAGCTGCTCGAAGGGCCCGGACGCACGGGGCTCTGCGCAGCGCTTCGCCCCGAACGCCGCGGCGGCGTCTACGGCACGGTGCGCACGGGCGGCCTGCTGCGAATCGGTGCGAGCTGTCGCGCGCTCGCCGCAACGTGAGCTCTCACCGCAGGATCACGAGCGGCGCGTTGCCGCCGAACGTGATGCCACCGGTCGTCACCAACAGACCCTGGAACGCGATCGGCACGCCGACCAGCCCAGGCTGCACGGGAATCGCGAGCTCGACCGCGGCATAGCCGCTGCTGCCGAGCACCTGCAGCGGCATCGTCGCGACCGTGGCGACGTCGAGCAGCAGCGTGCCGCCGATGCCCGGCACTGCGATCGCGGGACCGCGCCCCAGCGCGGCGAGCGGCAGCACCAGCGACGGGTTCGGGCCGTTCATGCCGAGACGCAAGACCGTGCCGAGCACGCCGGAGCCGAGCAGCGTGACGGCGCCGTCGGCGGCGACGGCGCGCACTTCGAACCCATCGACGAGCGCTTCGACGGTCGACGAGAACTGATCCTGCGCGCGCACGCGCAGCACCATGTGTTCGGTCAGCGGCGCGAACAGCGGCAGCTCGAGGCGCGTCCAGCCGACCGTCGAAGTGCTGCGCTGGTAGAGCAGCGTCCAGGTCTCGCCGCCATCGCGGCTCAGCTGTACGAGCAGCGGATCGTTCGCGGCGCTCTCCGCATACCAGAGATCGAACGACACCGTCGCAGCCGACAGGTGCGACAAGTCCATCTCGGGCGAGAGCAGGTGCGTGCAGCCGCCGTCGACGTCGTAGGTGTTGGCCGTGGTGCCGGCCCTGCCGTCGGTCACCCAGCACATCGTGCCACCGGGCGTGGTCTGCGAACCGGGTTGCATCGTCACGCCGCTCAGACTGGTCGCCTGCGGCGCGCTGCGTTCCCAGAGCCCCCCGGTGGCCGTGTTCGTGCCGCGGGAGAACCCGCGGTTCGCCTCGAAGTCGTCGTCGACGCTGATGCGCCGCAGCTGCAGCGCGACGTCGAGCGCCGTGTCGGTGGTCCGCGCGTCGCCGCTCACGCGCACGAGCAGCCGCGCTACCGGTGCCGTGAATGCGCCCGGCACCGTGAACGACAGCGGCTGCGCGTTCTGCAGCGAAGAGAGCGCCGCGACCGTGCCCGGCTGCACGCTGCCGGTGCCGATGCTCAACTGCGGATCGACGGCGATCAGGTCCAGCGTCAGCGGCGCCGCGGCGATGCCGAGGTTCTTCACGGTCGCCACGACGAGGGCCGTTTCGCCCGGATCGATGAGCCCGTTGTTGTTGCCACCGGGCGCTTCGGTGACCGCAACGGCATCGAGCTTGAAGGCCGCGCCGGCCGTCAGCGCGACCGTGCGGAACATGTGCTGGTTCCGCCGCGCGATCGCCTCGATCGCCGGCCCCACGGGCCAGAAGCCGCCTTCGTTGCTGCGGCCGAGCTCGGCCGAGAACGCAATGGAACCGCGCGCCTGGTGGTGATGGTCGACGGAGGTGCCCGCGGCGATGTAGAGCATCGTGCTGATGCGGCCGTGCGCGAGGCCGTTGCCCTCCACCATCTGCGCGCCGAGGTTCTCGTAGACCGCGACGTTGGCCGGATCGGTCGTCTGATAACCCCACGGCCGCAACAGCACGTCCTGGTAGGTGTGCGTCGTGAAGATCGTCACGAACTGCCGCAGATTCGAGAATGCCTCGATGGCCTGGGTCTCGGGTTCCGAGAACGGCGCGCTGCCGCGATAGGTATCGTTGCTCGGCGACGTCGAGTTGCCGCCGAACGGCGCACTCCACCCGGTCGTGTAGTTGCGATTCAGGTCGACGCCGTAGATTCCGCCGCCGTTGTCGCGGCGGTTCTTGCGCCACATGCCGCCGCCGTTCGGGTTGGTCAGGCGGTTGTACTCGTAGCCGTCGGGGTTCAGGCAGGGCACGAAGTAGAGCTCGCGCTCGTCGATCAGGAACGTCGCTTCGGGATCCGTGCCGTAGCCCGCGAGCAGCTCGTCCATGAACAACAGCGTCGCGCTCATCGACAACGGCTCGCGCGCGTGGTGCACCGCGTCGAAGAGCACTTCGGGCTCGTTCTCGTCGACGCCGACGTTGTCGCTGATCTTGACCATCCAGATGTCGCGGCCTTCGATCGACAAGCCGATGCTGGCCCGCTGCGAGCAGAGCTGCGGATACTGCGTGTGGAACGCGTCGAGGATCGCCTCCATCTGTTGCAGCGTGTAGTGGCCACCCATCGCCCCCTGACCGATCGTCGGCGTCAGCGCATCGGGCGCGGCCACGGGGAACTGCGCGAGCGCCGCGTCGTGCGCCGCGACGAGGTCGTCGACGAGCACGCGACAATCGAAGCCCGCCTGCTGCAGCCGCGCGAGATCACCGGGGTAGGTGATCACTTCGATGCGGCGCTGCGCGGGCAGCGGCAGACGACACGACGCGAGGTCGAGGTCCATCGCGAGCAGCTGCTGCATCTGCGCGGGACCCGTGACGACGACCTCGACGAGCTGGCGCACGGGCTGCGCCGGCACCTGCGCGGGGATGACGACGGCGAACGCGACGAACGCGCCCAATAGGGCGCAGCGGGAGGACGATGGCAGCATGGATGCACCCGGGGGAGAGGATGGGCCGCACGATACGCGGGCTGGACGAGAAGCCCAAGTGGGTCCCAACAGGGTCACTTCCGCGCGGGCCACGGACGCGGCCAGAACGCCGCGACCGTCACGGGCTCGGCGGCGAGCACCGACACGGGCGCACCCTGCAAACGGCAACCGAGCGGCGTTGCCATGTCGTTGTGTGCGATCTGCACGTCGGCGCCCGAGAACCGCCACGGGGGATGCGCGACGTCGCCGCACATGAGCTGCCCGCGCCGCAGCGCGAACAGGCAGTATCGCTCGACGAGGAAGTGCTCGAGCGAGCCGGGCGCTGCTTTGACCACGGGGCCAGACGCGCACCAGCTGCCCAGGAACCGCACCGGAGCAGCGCCGCCGTTCTTGCGTTCGCTCGCGTAGTGCACGGACCGCCCGCGCCGCTCGCAGCGCATCGCGGCGTGGAAGTAGGGCAAGCCGAACGTCGCGCGGGCGCCGGCCACCGCGAGCCGGCTCGCGGCATCGAGACTGAAGAACCACACGCCGGACCGCCCACCGGCGCGCACGTAGGTCCGCACGTTGAGCTCGGGAAACCGATGCGCGGTCGGCAGCGCCGGCAGCCAGCGCCACCGCGTGCGCGCCATGCGGAACGGCACCACACCGAGCCAGGCGCTGCCTGCGAACGTCTCGACCTCGACGCCCGCAGGCAGGAGTTCCTGCAGCACGGCAGCCTCGACCGGCCAGTGCAGGAACAGGAGATCTTCCCAGTCCATCGTCATCGCCCAGCGATGGTGCTCGAGTGGCCACGGCCGGTGGTTGACTTCGTGCAGCGCTGGATGGGCCATCGCGGTGTGACGTCTGCGAGACGCTAAACTATGCGACGTCCCCTTCCGTGGCCACGAGTTCCGTCATGCTTCGATTCACGCTGTGGTTCGCCGCCCTTGCGAGCCTTGCCGCCGGCCTCCGTGCGCAGGACGACCTGCGCGATCGCATCGTGCGCACCGACGGCCGCGTCGTCACGGGGCGCGTGCAGAACCCACACCACCCGACCGAGTGGACTCTGCTGCAGGGTGGCAAGCGCGTGCGCGTGCCGCGCGCCGAGGTCAAGGAGGCCGAGCTCGTCAGCGCGTCGTTGCGTGAGTTCTGCGAACGACGCGTGCGACAGAAGGACACGCCGAAGGCGCAGCGCTTCCTGATCGATTGGGCCAAGGGCAAGGGACTCGCGTCGCTCGCGCGACTGCAAGCGATGTGGTGCTGCCTCGAAGACGACTCGAACACCGAAGCGCACGAGTTCCTCGGTCACAAGAAGAGCAGCAAGGGCTGGCTCTGGGAACACGACGGCAAGAGCCTGCTGCGCGAACAGATCGACCTCGCGCTCGCGAAGAACCCGATGCTGCTGGTCGGCGAGCGATTCATGCTGCGCTGCGACGCGGACCTGCGCACGAACGTCTGCGCGCTGCTCGACCTCGAGCACCTCGGCGTCGTCTGGATGAATCGCTTCGGCGAGGCGCTGCAGCTCGAGGAGGTCCTGCGGCCCATGGAGATCGTGGCCTTCCGCAACGCAGATGCGTTCCCGAAGTGGGGCTTCCGCCCGGTCCCGTACTACATGCCCGCGCCACACGGCGACATCGGACGCACCTTCTACGCGGGGCCGACCCCGGTGCGCCCGCAGAAGCTGTTCTTCGTCGGCACGCAGGCGCTGCTCTACCACACGCTGATCGGCGACCTGAACCGCGGCGACGACCGCGACCGTGTCTGTGCGTGGCTCGAAGTCGGCTTCGGCATGGTCATGGATTACACGATGCAGGGCGACGCGGGCTTCGCCGCGCCGGGCGAGATGCGCGCGCAGGATCTGCAGGCGCTGCAGGCGCTCGGCCGCGGGTATCGCTTGACCCACCTGCTGCACCTGCCGATGTACGGCGGTTTCTATCTGACGGACGACACGGCCACCGCGATCAACTGGAGCGCGGCGACGATGTTCGTCGCGTGGCTGCTCGAGCCAGACAACACACCGAAGACGAAGGACAAGTTCCTGGCGTTCGTGCGCGAGTCGCTCGGCGAACGCAAGGGCGACAGCAGCTCGGCCTTCGACAAGACGATGGGCGTGAAGGTCGAAGAGCTCGACGAGCCGTGGCGCGCGTGGCTCGCGAAGAAGGCCGGATACTGAGGATACCGGATCCCGGTGGCGAGTGCGGAGATCGGATCTTCGTCATTCACTGCGCCTTCGCCGCGCGCGTCAACGCGTCGCTCTCGAGGCGGCAGATCCTCCAGTCGCTCAACAGCTGCGCCCCCTGCTTCTGGTAGAAGCCGATCGCCGCCACGTTCCAGTCGAGCACGTTCCAATCGAGCCGCGGACAACCGCGCGCGACGGCCTCGGCCGCGACCGCGCGCAGCAACCGCAGCCCGACGCCGCGGCCGCGATGTTCGGGCAGCACGAACAGGTCCTCGAGGTGCAGGCACGGCCTCGTGCGGAACGTCGAGTAGGTCTGGAAATACAACGCGAAGCCCACGGGCTCGCCCGTGATCTCGGCGAGCAGCGCGCCACACGCTCGATTCGCGCCGCACAGATGCTCGCGGAGCCGCGCCTCGTCGCAGTCGACCAGGTGCTCGAGCCGTTCGTATCGCGCGAGCTCCCGGATGAAGCGCGCTATGTGGCCCACGTCGTCCGGGCCGGCAGCGCGAACATGGACCGGACCGCCGGTGCCCACGGTCACGCGCGGTAGGTGATGCGCCCGCGAGTCAGGTCGTATGGCGACAGTTCGACGGTCACCCGGTCGCCCGGGATGATGCGGATGTAGTGCTTGCGCATCTTTCCCGAGATGTGCGCCAGCACGATGTGTCCGCTCTCGATCTGGATGCGGAACTTCGTGTTGGCGAGGGTCTCGATGACCGTGCCTTCCAGTACGATGGCTTCTTCTTTGGGCACAAAAACTCCTGTGGCGACCGCGGGAAAGGACCGAGCGCCGGCGACGCCACGGCGCCGGCGAACACACCCCCGGCATGAGCCGATGGGGATACAGGGGCGAACATCGTAGTTGCCGCCCATCCCAGTGTCGAGGGCCCGCCAGGGGCTTGAGGGGCTTGGCCCCCGAAGGTGCAAGACCTTGCGATGGGCCCCCAACCCCGCGAGAGTGTTGCAGGGCATGGACTTCTTCGGCCACCAGGAGAAAGCGCGCAGGGCGTCGGGCCGTCTCGTGGTGCTGTTCGCGCTGGCCGTCGCGGCCATGATCGTCTGCATCCACTTTGCCGCGATGGGCGTCCTGATGTGCACGAGCCCACGCGGCGCCAATGGTCAGGGCGCGGTCGTGTTCGCGGTCGTCGCAGTGTCGACGCTCGCGATCATCGGTTGCGCGATGCTGTTCAAGACCGCCCAGCTGCGCAGCGGCGGAGGCCAGGTGGCGAGGCTGCTCGGGGGCAAGCCCGTGTCGCTCGACCCGACCGATCCGAGAGAACGCCAGCTGCGCAACGTCGTCGAAGAGATGGCGATCGCGTCCGGGATCCCGGTGCCCGAGATCTACGTGCTGGACGAGGAACCGGGCATCAACGCGTTCGCGGCCGGCTGGAGTCCCGCCGACGCCGCGGTCGCCGTGACGCGTGGTTGCCTCGAGACGCTCGATCGCGACGAATTGCAGGGCGTCATCGCGCACGAGTTCAGCCACGTGTTCCACGGCGACATGCGGCTCAACATCCGGCTCATGGGCGTGCTGTTCGGCATCGTCTGCCTCGCGACGATCGGCCGCATCCTCGTGCGCGCGATGCCGCGCGGCGGCGGCTCGGGCAGAGGCAAGGGCGGCGCCGCGGGCGTCGCGATGTTCGGTGTCGCGCTGATCGTGATCGGCTCGCTCGGCGTGTTCTTCTCGCGGCTGATCCAGGCGGCGGTGTCGCGCCAGCGCGAGTTCCTCGCCGACGCGAGCGCCGTGACATACACACGCAATCCGCGTGGCATCGGCATGGCGCTCGCCAAGATCGGCGGCCTCGGGGCCCGCCTCCAGACCGCACACGCGGAGGAAGCGAGCCACATGCTGTTCGCCGACGGCATGCGGCGTTTCTTCGGCGGCGGTTTCGCGACGCACCCGCCGATCGAACAACGCGTCGAACGCGTGCTGCCGGGCTTCCAGCGCATGCTCGCGAGCAGCGGCTCCATGGAGGCCGCGGTCGCCGCGACGCCGCCTCCGCCCGTCGTGGTCGGAGTGCCGCAGAAGCAACCGGCCGCGCGAGCCGTCTCGGGCATCGCGTCGGCGACCCTCGTGCAGTCGATCGGCGCTCCACGAGCTCATCACGTCGACGCGGCGCGCACGCTGCTGCGCGAGCTGCCGCTCGACCTGATCGCCGCCACCCGCGAGCCGAGATGCACACACGCGCTCGTGCTCGCGCTGCTGCTCGACCGCGATCCGACGCGCCGTGAGAAGCAGTTCGAGCTGCTCGCGAACGCGGGGGTCGAGCTCGTGCACGAGGTCAGGGTGCAGTTCCAGCTCGTCCAGCAGATGGAACGCCATCAACGTCTGCCGCTGCTCGAGCTCGCGATCCCGGCACTGCGGCTGTTGCCGCGCACGGATCGGGAGCAGCTGCTGCGGGACGCCCGCGCACTCGCGAGGGCCGACGGCACGCTCTCGCCCTTCGAGTGGGCTCTGCTGCGGTGCCTCGAACGCCACGTGCGGGTCGCCGACCAAGCGCCGCGCCGGCCGCAGCGTCCGGCGGCGCTCGTGCAGCACGGCCACGAGGCGTCCGTCGTGCTCTCGGCGCTGGCTCGCGCCGGCGCCGGGGGTGACGAAACGCTCGCGACGCTGGCATTCGCGCGCGGCCAGAGTCTGCTGCAGGTCCCGCCGGCACAGTTGCTGCCGCGCGAACAGGGTTCGATCGAAGCACTCGACGCCGCGGTCGACGCGCTTTCGGCCGTATCGCCGCTCGGCAAGCGCAACCTGGTGGCCGCGTGCGCCGAGGCCGCGGGCGCCGACGGGCAGCTGTCCCAGGACGAAGCCGATCTGCTGCGTGCTCTGGCCGAGCTGCTGGACTGCCCGGTGCCGCTCGTGACCTCGCCGGCCGGAGTGCCGCTGAGCTCCTGATGGCGTCGATCACGACGTGTCGCCGGCTCGTTGCCGCGCTCGCAATCCTGGCGATCGCCTGTCCGGCGCAGACGCAGCTGCGCGAGTTCCGCAACCGGGCCATGACGTTCCGGATCGAGCTGCCGGCGAACTGGCGCCAGCTCGCGCCGAACGAAGCGCTGCGGATCGGCGAGAACCCGAACGCTCCCGCCGAGCTCGGCCTGTCCCAGCCGAACGGCTACTACGCGGTCGGCCCAGTCGACGAATGGCTCGCCGGAGTGTTCACGAGCCCATGGGTCCAAGTGGTCGAGCAGGACAACGAATGGCACCTCGGGGACGACTTCGCCGCGCAGCTCGCCGAGAAGTGGCGCAAGGAAGGAGCCGCCACGGGCGTCGAGTACGTGCTGACCGACATCCGGAGCGACAAGGTTGGTGCCCAGGCACGCGAGGTGTTGACGGCCCGTCGCACGAGCACGCCGAAGCCCCCGCGTCTGCCGCTCGCGAGTCTCGACGTGCACGCACCTGCCGGCGGTCAGGAGGTCACGCTCTGCTTCACCTGCCCCGCGCCCGAGTTCGCGCGGTGGGATCAGGAGTTTCACCGATGGCTGCAGACCCTGGCTTTCGCGCACGCAGCCCGCGGCGAGCAGAAGCTGTCGGATCGGCTCTGGACTCCGATCCTGGGCGGAGCAGTTGTCGGCCTCGTGCTGCTACTGCTATACAAGCACACGCGCCGTCGCGGTTGAGCACTGGTTCAGGGGCGATACACTGGGGCAGCGTGACGAAACCGCCAATCCGCCGCGCGGGCGAACCCAGGTCACAGCCTTGAAGAAGAAGTCACCGTCGAAGGAACCTCGCAACCTGGACAAGCACCTGTTCGAAGCGGGGCAGCAATGCCAGAAGCGCCTCTGGCTCGACTATCACGAACCGACGACCGAGGAGCCGACCGATGGCCGGCGCGCACTGTCCGCGGCCGGCGATCAGCTGCGCGCGCTCGCGCGCAGCGTGTTCCCGAAGGGAGTCGCGATCGAGGCCGCCGACACGAAGCGCGCCGCGGAGGAGACGAAGGCCCAGCTCGAGGCCAAGACGCCGGTGCTGTTCGGCGCCACGTTCGTCGCCGAAGGCATCGAGATCCGCTCGGACATCGTCGTGCAGAACAAGGACGGCGCGATCGACCTCTACGAGATCAAGTCGGGCACGAAGATCAAATACCGCTACGTGAACGACCTCGCGCTGCAGGCACACGTCGCGGAGCGCTGCGGCTTGAAGGTGCGCGCTGCGTTCCTGCTGCACCTGAACCCCAAATACGTGCACAAGGAAGGCAGCGAGTATCCGCCGATGCAGTTGCTGCGCAGCGCTGACATCACGGCCAAGGTACAGAAGCAGGTCGAGCTCGTGCGCCGGCGCCTGCAGCAGTTCCGGCAGAATCTGAACGACGAGAGCATGCTGCAGCTGCCCATGGGCACGTTCTGCACCACTCCGTTCCGGTGCCCCCACCTCGCGCGATGCTCGGGCGAAGCCCCCGCGCTGCCGCTGCGCGAGCTGCCCGAGCTCACGCGCACCCAGGAGCTGGAGCTGCACAAGGAGGGCATCGAGACGATCACGGCGCTCGATCCGCAGCGACCCGGGCTGACGTTCCGCCAGCGCCGCACGATCACGTGCGTGCAAGGCGGCGAGCCCGTGCTCGAGCCGTTCGTGCGCGAGGAACTGCAGCAGAGCACCAAACCGGCGCACTTCCTCGCGATCGCGGCACTGACCGATGCACTGCCGCGCTTCGAGGGCCAACGGCCCTGGCGTCTACTGCCCTACGCGTGGGCAACCAACACGCTGCATCCGGATGGCAGGCTCGAGACGGCGGACTTCGTGCACGTCGAACGCACGGATCCGCGCACGGCGTTCATCACGTCGCTGGCCAAGCACCTCGAAGTGGGCGGCACGGTCTTCTGCTGGAACGACGAGTTCCTCGAGGATCTTCGCACGCTGCTGGAAGACCTGCCCGCCGCCAAGGTCGCCGTGCGCGGAGTGATCAGCCGACCACACGTCGACATGATGCAGCTGTTCGATTCCGGCGTGTTCCATCCGCAGCTGCGCGACCACTCGGACCTGCGCGCCAGTGCTTCGGCACTGCTCGACGACAACACGGGCGCGGACCTCGTCGTCTTCGACGAGGACTCCCTGCGCGCTGCGCTCGCGAAAGCGGCGACGCCGCGGATCCGGAGCACGACGAAGGACAAGATCGCGGCCGACGTCAAAGCCGGCGTGGTCTGGGCCAGCGAGTGCATGCTCACGTTCTTCCGCAAGTACGCGGGTGTCGACGCGACGATCCCGAAACCGAAGCCGAAGCCGGCGCGCGCGGGTCAGAAGGCGCTGCCGAAGCCGCTGCCGAAGGTGTAGTGTTCGTCATCGCCGCAACGCGGCGATCAGGCGGCCGCGTAGGCGGACAACAGCGCGGAGATCTCGCGGTCGCAGCTGAAGCGCCGCTGGAAGTCCTCGCGAATACGCACACCGAGCGCGCCAGCCGCCGAACGATTGCGATACAGCGCCAGCACCTGCTTGGCCATGTCCCCTTCGTTGGCGAACAAGAGCCCTGTCTCGTTGTGCCGGATCAGCTCGCGGTTGCCCGCCACGTCGGCCGCGATGACGGGGCGGCCGAGGATGCCCGCTTCGAGGATCGTCGGAGCGGCGCCTTCGCTGAACGATGTATTCAGCACGACGTCGGCGTCGATGTAGGCAGCACCCATGCGATCGTGGGCCAGCGGGGGCAGCACGCGCACGCCGGTCTGCTGCTGGCACAACG